>Ga0315906_10000032_pt1 | contig 196591 bp, 171 predicted proteins | sample LakEriMetagenome_4_FD_203526 | JGI IMG/M metagenome (GOLD analysis project Ga0315906, IMG submission 203526) | Freshwater fungal communities from buoy surface, Lake Erie, Ohio, United States - Buoy 2 MA122 | ecosystem: Environmental > Aquatic > Freshwater > Lake > Lake biofilm | place: USA...
CGATCAAAGCTTGCATATTCAGAAATTCGGCGGGCTGACAAACGATTCTTAAAATCAGCCGGCCCTTTTTTCTCCGCCTCTGTTTCGTCTTCTTCTTTTTCCTTTTCTTCATCCTTGGCGCTTTGGCTTTGAATTGTAGCCTCAGCCATTTTTCTACCGGGTGTATTACTGGCCGCTTGCACTTCGCTATAAGCCATGCTGAACAGCAAGGCGCTCAAACTCAATGCAATCTGGCTTTGCATAAAAAAGGGGAAACGTGATTGGCGTTGCATCGCAATCTCTAATCAATTGTAATGCTTTGAGTTTGAGATGTTCCAGTCAAGCAGACAGCCCCAAGTTGGGGTAACCTCACACCGTGATGATTTGCCCCAAAAAAATCGGCAAGCGTTTTAACACCTGCCGAATCTGATTCCGAACGATATTGTTCGGCTTATCTACGAATCTATATCAATACTTTCTTATCACTTACAGCTTCCTCGACCACCACAATCCAGAACTATAATTCTTTATTTCACTTTGCAACCCAAGGGTTCAAAATGAAAACCCATTTCTTGTGTTAACCTTGGGCACCCCTTCAAGCGCGTTTATCGCAGCCAGCAGTGCTGCCCGCTCCCAATGACATTTGGCATTTCACTTGTTTGATTTTAGCTAGAAACACTTTTCTTGCACCCTGTATTTCGCTCAAGGCTTTGTTGTCCATAAACTGAATTGTGTCTTTTTCTGACATCTGTTGATGATTTTTTTTGACTTCGGCATTCGCTTGGGCCGAACCCAAAGCACCTAGAAATGTCAGTGCCACTGCTATGTATTTTAGACCTTCCATATCTCGTTACCCCTGAATTTTTGATTGAAGAAGAGGCTTTATTACGAATAAAACTCTCTAATGCTGTGTGCAGTATTCATTTGAAAAAGTTTCATATTGAATCGGGTTAAGCATACACAAGCAACTCGTGAACTTGCCTCAAAAATTACAGAAGTGTCCCGCCTGCTTACAGCTGCAAAAACCCAGACCCAAAGCCCGACACACTAACTTGTGTGTGGAACGTTTTTTAAGTTAGGTTCAATCGAATCAGATACTTACACCTTAAAGTATCGAACTCAGAAAACCATGGTGTGAAGTTATCCATGGACGTTCGGGTATTGAAAGCCTAACACTGGGGCAGTTTTATTCGACCGAATTGCCAATCATGAAAGTGATAGCGTAAGGTCAGTCCTCGGGTTACACCGAGTTGACCACAATACCAATCGCTCTTGCTCAAAATATTAAGTACGACCAAAATTGAGGAACAACTCTGCACTGTGTTCAAACCAACCCCAATGTAATTAACGATCGGGGCAGGCTGTTCAAACTAACCGAGCCACTTCTTTGTTCTGGCTGCACCTAGGAATTTCTGCAAATTATTTCGGATTTTTTATTATCTTACCGCTATCGTTGAGTCTCTTGTTACTTACCCTAGCAAGTTTTATCCACGTTGAAGCTACACCTGCGAAGTACGTTACCACAACAACTGTGGCAGCAAATGTAACTGACTGAGCGGCATTTACTTCATTTAGATCTGAATCGTTCATGAAAACAACCTCACTTGGATTGGTACCATTTGAGCTTATAAATGAATCTGTTTGAATAGAGTAATTTTCATTTTTTTCTGGTAAATTAGAATCTGCTGCATTGGCTTGAAAAGACAGGCAAAGCAAGCCAATAAATGCTGATTTTGTGATTTTCTTAATCATATGAATTTCCTTTTTCTAAAACAATCCAATTAAATTGAAATTTGAGAAACAAATTTTCATACATCAAATTTATTTCTCGCACTCCTTTAGTCATTGTAATTTTAAAAAAGGATCCATTTTTCCATGCTATTTTGGGGTAACTCCTAACACCTTTAGTCTTAAGACAAGAAAAGACTGGAAAATATTAAGTATATTCATTTGTGTTAGCTATTTTTTATTAACTCGGCAATTAGATTTTAAAAACCTCTACCGATCGAGTCAGGTCACCTGCCAGATCTGAAATCTGCCCCGCCACGTGCTTATTCTGAGCAATCGCAGCAGTGTTTTCTTCAGTCATTTGCGCAACACGTTCCACGTTGCGGCTAATTTCCACACTTACATTGCTTTGCTCTTTCATCGACACGGTAATGGCTTGAATGGCCTCATTTACACGATCTGCATTGGCTTTGATCTGGTCAATCGTTTCCGACACCGAATCGGCTTGTTCAATACCCTGCTGCACCATGCCCACCGAATCTTCCATCGATTTGGAAGCTTCCTGAGTAATGCTTTGAATTTGAAACACCATGCTGGAAATTCGCTCGGAAGAACCCTTGGTTTGCTCAGCCAGCTTACGCACTTCATCAGCCACCACGGCAAACCCTCTGCCACTTTCACCAGCCCTGGCGGCTTCAATGGCTGCATTCAAAGCCAACAAGTTGGTGCGTTCGGCAATGTCGGTAATCGTTGAAATAATCTCGGATATCTCGCTGGATTGCTTCTCAAGTGAACGCACGGTGGCAGCGCTGTTTTGAACCGAACTGGCAATGCTACGGATACCCTCGACAACTTGACCAAGCGTTACGCTACCTTGATCGGCAGATTGCTTGGCCTGCATTGCAGTGTGCGAAGCATCGTTTGAATTCTCGGTGATCTGGCTAATCGATACGGTGAGTTGTTCAACCGCCGCCGCCATTGAAGAAGTTGCATCAGCCTGCTCGGAAGCAGCCTTGTTCATTTCATCTGATGAGGTGCGTACAGCACCCGCACTTTCATTGAGCGAGGCCGTAGAGCTGCGAATACCATCGATGAGCCCGCGCAAATTATTTTGTGCTTGGCTTAATGCAGTGAGAAGCATGTCAACTTCGTCTTTGCCAGTCGCTTTGATTTCGCCATTCAATTTACCAGCAGCCAAGTTGTCTATGTGGTACTTGGCCACACCCAGCTTGCGATTAAACATGCGGGCCACATACCAGTTCAAACCCAAACCAATAACAGCGGCAAGCAAAGTAATACTCGTGGTAAGAATTATTGACTGCTTGAATACATTTTCACTGGTTTTTTTACGCTCAGCCAACAGGCGATATTCATCCTTCTCAACCGCCCGCAAGGCATCATTCATTTTATCGATCAGCGGTTTGCTGGAATTTGCTGCAACCTCCTCCAGCATTTGAGTTTCAGTCAAACGACCAGCGTTCACAGCATGTCGGACTTCAATCAAGGGATCAATAATTGTATTAAGCCAGGTGTTGTAATGGGCACGAAATTTTTTCAACTCCGCGGTAACTGTTTCATTGTGAGCAGTCAGTGCCATGGTTTCTTCGAGGTATTTCTCGACATCGACTTTACCTGTCTCATAGGGCTTGAGGTAGGCCTCATTGCCCCGAAGCAAGAATCCGCGTTCACCTGATTCAATCGTCAACATGCCCTTTTCAAGCTTCAACACATTTTCGATTACCTAGTGGGTGAAATCATTTTTTGCATTTGCTTCCACAATACGCTTGCTATTCATGTAGCCAAGCGCACCTACACCCATCGCCAGCACTATCACGGTGATCAAGCTCGCGCTAAAGCGAGCACTAATCGTGTTTAACATGATGAAATTCCTCCTTATTCATTTTTTTGCGTGTAACAAGTTACCCCTTGCACAGAAATGAACCACAGTTACCGTGCGAAGCACCAACTTAGGGCCTTGTGTAATAGTCTCTAACAAAAATGGGGGCCCTAATTTGGTAAAAAGAACGGTAATAATTGACTGCCAAAAGGGATTGAACACCTACAACACGAATAGATCCACCCTTACGGGCTATAATGATCGGTTATGCTGTTATTGAAGTTGATCAATTCAAGAATCACCGCCATGACCCTTGCCAAAAGTTTCGATCCGAATGCCATTGAATCCCACTGGGGCCCTGAATGGGAGCGCCAAGGCCACGCCAAGGCCACGACTGTGGAAGGCAAACCCGACTTTTGCATTCAACTGCCGCCACCCAACGTAACCGGCACACTGCACATGGGCCATGCGTTTAACCAAACCATCATGGACGGGCTAACGCGCTACTACCGCATGCGCGGCCACAACACACTGTGGCAGCCGGGTACTGACCACGCAGGTATTGCCACGCAAATTGTGGTTGAACGCCAATTGGCTGCGAAAAACATTACCCGCCACGATTTGGGTCGTGAAAAATTCGTGGAAAAAATCTGGGAATGGAAAAATGAAAGTGGCAGCAAAATTACCGAGCAAATGCGCCGCATGGGTGCCAGCGTGGATTGGCAGCGCGAGTACTTCACCATGGACCCCGCATTGTCAAAATCGGTTACCGAGGTTTTTGTTCGCCTGTTTGAACAAGGGCTGATTTACCGCGGCAAACGCTTGGTGAACTGGGACCCCGTATTGAAAACAGCAGTTTCTGACCTTGAGGTGGAAAGCGTAGAAACTGAAGGCCATTTGTGGGAACTGAAGTACCCGTTGGTGGAAGCCGACCCGGTGAAAGGCCTGACCCACTTAACCGTTGCCACCACACGCCCGGAAACCATGTTGGGTGATTCGGCTGTTATGGTGCACCCCGACGATGAACGCTACCAACACCTGATTGGCAAAAAAGTTCAGCTGCCCTTGTGCAACCGTGAATTGACCATTATTGCCGATGAGTATGTGGACAGCAGTTTTGGCACCGGCGTGGTGAAGGTAACACCCGCGCACGACTTCAACGACTATGCTGTTGGCCAGCGCCACAAGCTGGAGCTGATTAACATTCTTACGCTGGATGCAACCATTGCAAACAACGCGCCCGCCAAATACGTGGGCATGGATCGCTTTGTGGCCCGCAAAGAAATTGTGGCCGACCTTGAAGCACTCGGCCTGCTGGGTGAAATAAAACCCCACAAGCTAATGGTACCGAAGGGCGACCGCACTGGCGTAGTAATTGAACCCATGCTGACCGACCAGTGGTTTGTGGCCATGAGCAAAGTGGCCGATGGCGATGAAAGTGGTAAAAGCATTACCCAAAAAGCCATCGACGCTGTTGAACAAGGCCAGGTGAAGTTTGTGCCTGAACAATGGGTGAACACCTACAACCAATGGCTGAACAACATTCAAGATTGGTGTATTTCACGCCAATTGTGGTGGGGCCACCAAATACCAGCCTGGTATGGCAGCAACGGCGAAGTGTTCGTAGCGCGCACCGAAGAAGACGCTCGCAAAAAGGCTGCGCAGGCAGGCTATACAGGCGAATTGAAGCGCGACGACGATGTACTGGACACCTGGTTTAGTTCTGCGCTGGTGCCATTTTCAACGCTGGGCTGGCCCGAGCAAACACCCGAGCTAAAACACTTTCTGCCTTCTTCCGTGTTGGTTACAGGATTTGACATCATTTTCTTCTGGGTTGCCCGAATGATCATGATGACCACCCATTTCACAGGCAAGGTGCCCTTTCACACCGTGTACGTACATGGTTTGGTGCGCGATGCCGAGGGCAAGAAAATGAGCAAGTCGGTGGGCAATACGCTTGACCCAGTCGATTTGATTGATGGCTGTGATTTGGACACCCTGCTGGTGAAACGCACCACCGGTTTGAGCAAGCCGCAAGACGCACCTAAAATTGAGAAAAAAACCCGCAAAGAGTTTCCCGAGGGCATTCCCGCTTACGGTGCGGATGCGCTGCGCTTCACCTTTGCAAGCCTGGCCACTCTGGGCCGCAATATCAACTTTGACCAGAAACGCTGCGATGGCTACCGCAACTTCTGCAACAAATTGTGGAACGCGACACGCTTTGTGTTGATGAACACCGAAGGACAAGATTGTGGCTTGAGCGATCACGACGCAAGTGCTTGCACACCCGGTGGTTACCTTGATTTTTCACAAGCCGACCGCTGGATAACAAGCACCCTTCAGCGCGTAGAAGCCGATGTGGCACTGGGGTTCGAAACCTACCGTTTCGACCTGATTGCACAAAGCATTTACCAGTTTGTGTGGGACGAATACTGCGACTGGTACCTTGAAATTGCCAAGGTACAAATTGCCAACGGTAACCCAGCGCAGCAACGCGCTACTCGCCGCACACTGGTGCGCGTGCTGGAGACCATTTTGCGCTTGGCCCACCCAATTATCCCTTTCATCACCGAGGAATTGTGGCAAACGGTTAGTGTGGTGGCGGGCCGCCGCGAAGAAGGCGAACAAGCCAACCTGATGACCCAGGCCTACCCGATCAGCGTACCTTCCCGCATTGATGAAAAAGCAGAAAGCTTTGTGGCCCAATTGAAAGCCACAGTGGATGCTATTCGCGCGCTGCGCGGTGAAATGGGTTTAAGCCCAGCGGAAAAAGCACCGCTAATCGCCAGTTGTGAAGGCAATGCCGAACAACGCGCATTCCTGGAAAAAACAGGCCCTGTGCTGGCCGCACTGGCCAAGCTCAGCAAAGTGGATGTAGTGGATTCATTGCCCACCAATTCCATGGCGCCGGTGCAAATTGTTGGCAACCTGAAGTTGATGCTGCACATTGAAATTGATGTGGAAGCCGAGCGCACCCGCATTGGCAAAGAAGCAGAGAAAATTCGTGTTGAAATTGCCAAGTGCAACGGCAAACTGGGCAATGCCAGCTTTGTAGACCGCGCACCTGCAGCAGTGGTTGATCAGGAAAAAGCGCGCCTGGCTAAATTTAGCGCCTTGCTTGAAAAGCTGGAAAGCCAACTGGGCAAGTTGGGCTGATCCACAAGTTTCACCATCTTTCTGAAACAATATTTTTGTGCGAGAAAAACGTGAAAGCACCTCGCATTTCAGGGTGACCGCGCGTTGACCGCATGCTCGAAGTCATCGCGCAACTTCGAATACGGCACGAGTTGGCAACAATGGCCGCTGCAATCCTCAACAACATCAATCCGCGATAGGAACTGAGGGATCCACTGGAAAAATTGGCTTGAGAACTAATACACCATGCCTTCTCGTGAAATTTTCGGGCTAGCCTGCCCAAGCTCACCCACCGAGATTGAAACAATTCACCTCGTTTATGAAACATACCGTCAATAGGTTTGTATTCAGAGACCTTCTTCTTTAATTAACTCAAGAAATAAGGATGAATCATGACAGGTTTGAAATACATTGCAGCAATGTTGGCATTGGTAGGTGCTGTAGGTTCAGTGCAGGCAGCCAGTGAAATGAACAAAGACCAAGTTCAGTTTATGGATAACAAAGGTCTGAGCGAAATTCAGGGAACTAGATCTGGTGCTAATTTGGGCAATCAATCTTACAAAGGTAAGTACAAGCTAGTATGTTCGCGGACCACCAATGCCCAAAAGCAACCAATCATACTTTGTAGCCACGTAGTCGGAGAGGCCCCGCGCTGATAATTAACAGACTGCTGAAATATTTTAAGTTCAAGTGAGGCCCACCCCTCTCCGGGGTGATTTTTCACCCCCCCTTTCACATTGTGAAATTTTGTCGGTTTTGAATCCATTCCCAACGTTTTGAGCCTGTTTTTCACACATTTCTTGCCTTTCGTATTGTGCATGTCTTGCCCAACACTCTGCGTAATTCACCCAATCCCAACCCAGAGTACCTGCCGTTTTTAGATTTATTTAGGTGCTTGTGAAATCAACAATCGCCTATGCACTTGCCTTTGCTGTCAAAGCTCATGGTTTTTCCGCTTAGTGGCACGTGCACAGGTACCTTGCTGGCTTTCATGAACTGCTCGGTTTTTGTGCCCGCAATTACTTTACCGTTCTGGGTGGCCACTTCATTGGCGTGGCTGGCAATCACTGCCTTTGGTTCTACCAATTCATTTACCACATAGGCTGCTTCACGCGGGCCAGTGGTAAAGGTGTCGCCAATATTCATCACAGCCAATTGGGGTTTGTAATATTCACCCACCACTTCTTTTTGCTCGCTGGTAATGCCGGTGTCTCCACTCAGGTAAACGGTCAAACCATTGCTGAACTTCACCACATAGCCAGTGGCTGGGCCTGCATAAGCGGTTATGCCCGTTTCCTTGAGCAACTCGCCCAAACGCTGGCCCACAAAGTCGCCAGTAATGCCATTGCTATGCGCCGCAGGCACAGTGGTTATGCTGACCCCACCAATTGTTTGCATGGCACCAAAACGTACCAATACAGAATTTTTTTCGTCACCGTCAGCCTGCTTCAGTTTGGCTGCGAAGAAAGAAGGCATTTCACTGCCAGTCACAATTTTCGCACCGGTTTTAACGGCAATGTTCACGCTGTTTGAATTAGGCAGAGCACTCACCGAAATATCGGGCTTGTCGCAGCTTCCAGAATTGGGCTCGGGGTTGTGCCTGTCGCCCAAGTGATCACCATGCATGTGGCTAACCAGCACCACATCAATTTTGCCCAAACGGGGATCCTCGGCTCCAGCAACCGTACGGCCAGCATCGTACAAAATCCTTGTGCCATTGGGGTCTTCGAATATCATGGCGCGGTCGAAGCGGCAAAACTCGCCCTCCTGCCCACCCAGCGGGGTCACTTTAACCAAACCCTGTGCGTTGGATTGAGCCTGAACGGCGAGGGGGAATATGAAAAGAAAAGAAAATATATGGAAGAAAGAACGGTTTGTCATACTGCACCAAGTTCTTGAATCGGGGTTAAAACACGTCAAAAACCTTGCTAAGCAGGCTGGTTTCGCCAGATTTTTCCAGCTCGGCTTTGACCTTCGCGTACTCGTAAATCAAATCAGCTGCGCCAAGCCCCAAGGATTTCCAAGGGCGGTACAGGCGATGATCAAGCAAAGTATACGCGATGGAATCACCACTCAAGACCGAATGCGGCTTCGTAGCCAAACCAACCATGGACCAATTCTTGAATAAATGCTCGGAAGCCGGCTCACAAACCAGCAAACGAATATCAAAATGCCGGGGATCTTTAACTATCTTGCTATAGACATAGGTAACCGCATCACGGGGGCCTTCCAGGCATTGCATGAATTCATTTTCGTTGCACAGAAGCAATCCTTCAATACCGAGCGCTTCGTTGTTCCGTGACGCTTTTTCGCACAAATGTTCAAAGGCCTGGCCTTGATTTGATATGGGGTCAGGCTTTGAACTGGCTGTGAATTCAATGCGTTCTGCATCAGGTTTATACTTTGTTCCAGACAAATCTGGATAGATGTCTTGGTTTTCAACAGCTCAACACACAGCTCATCCGGGCACATCCGCACTACGCCCTGCTTCATCAATGGCTTTCTTGGAAAGTCTTTAAGGTTCCAAGTGAGCAAACCCACGGGTTGCTGCAGTTGGTGCCGCAAAGCAAGGGCCGACGCTGCCACGTGCCTGTCTTTCTCCTCGACCTGCCTAACATCGGCAAGGTACGGCATGTTGTTTTGCGACAACAGTACGGCTTTAAGGCGGGCCGGCAAGGCCTGCCGCTCTATATTCGCATCATCTAAACTCAAACGGCCCAAGCGCACCAAATTACGGTAGCACTCATTTTCGATGTGGGGGGTCCAGTACAAAGTGGCACCATGGCGTTCAGCCAGTACCACCATTAACCAGCGAGTCCATTCGGAAAACAGCACATTGGCATCAAGTAGCCAATGTTTTGGCACCTCGGGCTTGCCGAGAACAACACTCACGAGGTGCCAGCCGGCTTAGCGGCGCTTCATGTAGAAAACAAACGAGCCAGCCTGATCGGCCTGCTCAACCAGTTCATTGCCGGTTTGCTTTGCAAACATGGCAAAATCGCGCACAGACCCCGGATCGGTGGAAGTCACTTTAAGCACCTGGCCAGTTTGCATTTCTGCCAAGGCCTTCTTGGTTCTCAAAATTGGCAGCGGGCAGTTCAATCCGCTTGCGTCAACTTCACGGTCAAAATTCATGTACGTCTCCTCTCTAAGATCCCGATTGGCACCAGGACTGGATCACCACTTTAATTGTTACAGGCCGTTACTTCGTCTTCACCCAGTCGACCACACTGGCCAGTGCCGCATCCAGGTTCTCTGGCTGCGTGCCACCGGCTTGTGCCATGTCGGGGCGGCCACCGCCTTTGCCACCCACCTGCTGGGCTACAAAATTCACCAAATCGCCTGCCTTCACTTTGGCTGTTGCATCTTTGCTCACAGAAGCAATCAGGCTGACCTTGCCTTCCAGCACAGTGGCCAGCACCAAGGCAGCGTTGCCCAGCTTATCGCGCAGTTTGTCGGCGGCTTCGCGCAGCTGTTTTACATCCGCACCTTCGAGCTTGGCGGCCAGCACTTTTACGCCGCCCACATCCACAGCCTGCCCTGCCAAATCATCGCCTTGGCTTGCAGCCAGTTTGCTTTTGAGGCGGTCCAATTCTTTTTCCAGATTTTTCACCTGGTCCATAATTTGACCAATTTTTGCAGTGGCCTCGGCTGCAGGTACGCGCAGGCTTTGCGCAATCGCATCCACCTGGGCCTGCGCCTTCTGGGCGAATTCCATGGCACCCAAACCAGTGATGGCTTCCACCCGGCGAATGCCCGCTGCCACACCGCTTTCGCTGGTAATTTTGAACAAGCCAATATCGCCAGTGCGCTGCACGTGGGTGCCGCCACACAATTCGCGCGATGTTCCAATGTCGAGCACACGCACGGTGTCGCCATACTTCTCACCAAACAACATCATGGCGCCTGCGCTTTTCGCGCTTTCAATGTCCATAATGCGGGCTTGCGTTTCCGCGTTGGCCAAAATTTCTTCGTTCACAATGCGCTCCACCAGGGCAATTTGCTCGGGTGTCATGGCGCTGTGGTGGGCAAAGTCGAAGCGGGTTTTTTCAGCGTCCACCAGCGAGCCTTTCTGGCTTACATGTTCGCCAAGCACCTCACGGAGTGCCTTGTGCATAAGGTGGGTGGCGCTGTGGTTGCGAATGGTGCGGCTACGTTGGTGCTGGTCTACCTGTGCGCCCACGGCATCGCCCACTTTCAATTCGCCGGTTACCAATTCGCCATGGTGACCAAACACATTGGCTTGAATTTTTTGCGTGTCCAATACGCGGAACAAATTCAGGCAAGCCGCACCGCTTGAAATTTCACCCTGGTCGCCTACCTGGCCGCCGCTTTCAGCATAGAAAGGGGTTTGGTCCAGCACCACAACACCTTGCTGGCCAGCGGCAATGCTGTTCACCGAGGTGCCGTTCACATAAATGGCGGTAATCTTGGCGTTGGCCACTTCAAGTTGGTCATAGCCTTTGAACTCGGTGGATACACCACTGTAGGCCAGGTCGGCATCCATCTTGAACTTGCCAGCTGCACGGGCCTGTTGCTTCTGCTTGTTCATGGCCACATCAAAAGCAGCCTCGTCCACGCTCATTTCACGCTCGCGGCAAATGTCTGCTGTTAAATCGAGCGGGAAGCCGTAGGTATCGTGCAATTTGAATGCTGTTTCACCATCCAGTACGCCACCCTTTTGCAGGGCACCCAAGGCTGCTTCCAGAATGGTCATGCCGTTTTCAATGGTCTCGAAGAATCGCTCTTCTTCGGCCTTCAAAATGCTTTGCACCTGTGCTGCTGCCTTGGCCAGTTCGGGATAGGCTTCGCCCATTTCGCGGACCAAATCGCCCACCATGGCATTGAAGAATGGCTTGCGGCAGCCCAACTTGTAGCCATGGCGAATGGCGCGGCGAATGATTCGGCGCAACACATAGCCGCGGCCTTCGTTGCCGGGAATAACACCATCGACCACCAAGAATGAACAGGCACGAATGTGGTCAGCAATTACACGCAAGGAATTGTTGGTCAGTTCAACTGAATTGCCCTGTGCATTCACTTCACGGGCAGCCGCTTTGATCAGTGTTTGGAACAAGTCGATTTCATAGTTGCTGTGCACATGCTGCAACACTGCGGCAATGCGCTCCAGGCCCATGCCGGTGTCTACGCAAGGCTTGGGCAGCGGGTGCAACACGCCATCGGCAGTGCGGTCGAACTGCATGAACACCAGGTTCCACACCTCGATGTAACGGTCGCCATCTTCTTCGGGGCTTCCGGGTGGACCGCCCCACACCTCGGGGCCATGGTCATAAAAAATTTCTGTACAGGGGCCACAGGGACCAGTGTCGGCCATTTGCCAGAAGTTATCGGATGCATAACGCGCGCCCTTGTTGTCGCCAATGCGAATAATGCGCTCGGCGGGCACGCCCACCTGCTTATTCCAAATGTTGTAGGCCTCGTCGTCTTCCTGGTACACGGTCACATAGAGGCGCTCGGGCGGCAGTTTGTACACAGTGGTCAGCAGTTCCCAAGCGTACTGAATGGCGTTTTCCTTGAAGTAATCACCAAAACTGAAATTGCCCAACATTTCGAAAAAGGTGTGGTGGCGCGCGGTGTAGCCCACGTTTTCGAGATCGTTGTGCTTGCCGCCTGCACGCACAGAGCGCTGGCTGGAAGTGGCGCGGGTGTAGGGGCGTTTGTCTTTGCCGGTGAACACGTCTTTGAATTGCACCATGCCGCTGTTGGTGAACAACAGGGTGGGGTCGTTGCCCGGCACAAGGCTGCTGGAAGGCACCTTGGTGTGGCCCTTGCTGGCAAAGAAATCAAGAAACTTTTCGCGAATATCAGCGACTTTCATGTTTGGGCTACCTTCCTGAATAAAGCGGCATGCGGTTTTTGGTCTAACCTTCGATTATAAGGTCATTCGATCAGTAAAAAGCCCTTTTACACCCAAGGCTTGCAGCGTTTTCGCCTGTTCCCGATCGTTCACGGTGTAAACCCGAACCAAGCGCCCAGTGGTGTGAATGCGGCGCAGTGCCGTGGGTTCAGCTCCGCTCCAATGCAAATGAATGGCAGTGGCCCTTAAGGCATCCGCATGCAGCACCCAGTTGTCGGGCAGCTGTTCATACAACAAGGCAAGGTCATAGCCCTGCAAGGGCAACAAGCTTGCGTGGTAAAAACTGGAAAATACCCAGTGTTTGCGTATGTGCTCTTGTTCTTCAAGCGGCAATTCTTCAACAGCAGCCCTCACCGCCCGCCCCAGTTCAATTGCATTGGCGGGGTTCGTGGCTTTCAATTCAACATTGGCCCGCATGCTGTTCTTCAAACAAAATTCCATGGCTTGCGCAAGGCTGGGTATGGGCTCGCCCTTCACCGAGTAATGGCGAAGATCGCGGGCACGAAGGGAATCGAAGCGCGTTAAGGGGTCGGTGGCTGCCATGGCCGGGTCGACTGACCTTGCACAACGCCCCATTACCCAGTCGTGATGAATCATGGGTATGCCATCGGCATTCAGCATCACATCAAACTCCACGGCTTTGTATCCGTGTTGCAGCGCGATTTCAAACCCTTTCAACGTATTTTCCAGTTCACCTTTTCCGCTGCCACGGTGTGCCCATAGTTGCATAGTATGAATATCCTGTCCCCTAATTTTGGGGGTATTTGATAGGTAGTATTTTTCGCTATTTTCGCAGTGTAATCGGGTCACACGCTGGACCCATTACACAAGAAAAATCAGTCAAAAACTATCGGGACAATACAATCATGCACAAATTCAAACTCTCGGTGCTGACAAGCGGTATGGCTCTGCTGATCGGTGCTTGTGGTGGCGGAAGCAGTTCAGGTCCAGGTACCTCCAGTTCAAGCGTTAGTGGTGGTGCAAGTAAGGGTCCACTGAACGGCGCTACCGTGTGCGCCTATCAACTTACACCCACCGGTAAAGGCGATTTGGTACCAGCCACTGGAAGCAACGCAAGTAACGGTTGTGTGAGCACCGGGGCAGATGGACTTTACAACTTGAATCTGGGAAACACTTTCTCCGGCAGTTTGTTGATTGAGGCAACCGGAGGGCAGTACTGCTCTACTGAAATTCAGGTCGCCGCAGGAGCATGCGCAAGCGGCATGCTCCTGAACCAAACAACCCCTTTTACCTCTGTTGTTGAAATCAGCAGCGCGGGGACTACAGTAAACAGCGCTGTCAACCCACTTACCACCGCAGCAGTGAACAATGCCTTGATGACCGGTGCATTAACCGCCAGCGCTTTCGGAACCAGTTTCACAGCGTTAACCAATAACTTGGGTTTGAGTGGCATAAACCCTGAATCAACACCAACCAATAACACTGCACTGGCAACCTTTCTCACCAATCTAGCGGCGTTTGTCGCCGAGGGCAACTCGCTGGATACCGCCATTGATATGGTTGAAATGGGACAGGCGCCCCAACCCAGCACACCCGCACCAGTCGAACCGGAGCCGCCGGCTGAAACCGATGAACTATCCATTTTGCAAAGCCTTGAGGGCAGCTACACACTAAAGGCTCAGGACAGTGACGCACTTTGCTATGGTTGGGGCTTCCCGGTGGGCCCCGGCAACCCTGACCCCTACTTCACCTTAACAGTGGCGGAAAATGGAACGGTCAATTTGCGACCACACGATATTTCGAGAAATGGAAACGTGGCGACCAACCCTCCTGTAAGCGTGAGTTATTCGCCCTCTGGCACAGAAACTACGCTGAGTATCGTTCGGCGTAGTTCCCAAACGCCGGTAAATCGATTCCTGCGACTGCGAAAAACAGGCGATTTCACTCTCGACTTTGAGCTTGAAGAAAGCGCCAGCACGCTTCGGAACTTTACACCGCAAAGCGCTGCTGAGCGGTCCATTCAGCTGTTTGTCAACAGCGGATCGTGCACAGACTTGTTTAAGCTAATTCCAGAAGTACCACTGTTTTATCCCACAAGTGCGCAAGATATTCCTGTCGCCTTGCAGGGCGCAAAATCGATGGTTTTCAATGAGCCGCCGGTGACAGGCGCTATCCCTGACTCGCCCTATCTGGACGGTGTCTCAGTTGCAATCAACGTTGGCCAACAAACCCTAACAATTGGGGAAGAGGTGTTGAGCAATCCGGGCTTCACAAACTCCACAGACCGAAGTCAATACATATTCAGGAGCGCGGCGGGTGTCTGGTTTGTACTATACGACGACAATCAAGGATTCCGAATAAATGTGTATGGCAACGCCAATCCATTCACGGAAGGCACCACCTTCTTCGGTCAACTCCAGCTGCCAGCTAGCTAAATCGGCAGTTTTTCAACACCCCGCCTGACCAAGAAATCCTTGAGGCAGGCGGGGTGTTGAACAAGAAACCATCAAACAAGGAATTCTTGTAATTCCGATAAAAGTAGTAGCACAGCCCAGCATGCTGCAAACAACAGGGGATGTGGCTTGATTACTGCTATATTGTCAGCGGCTCTGTGCCAAAGCACATTAGTGAGTTTCTAACGCCAAGTAAGTCTGCATTCAGTAAAGGTAGTCAAGGAGACCAATTAAAATGATTAAAGTCAGCGTGATGTACCCCAACGCCGCAAGCGTTACTTTTAACCATGAGTATTACAAAACCACCCACATGCCACTGGTGAAAAGCAAAATGGGCAAGGCCCTGCACCACTACACAGTGGACAAAGGCTTGGCTGGCGGCGCGGGCGATGCCCCGGCATTTATTGCCATGGGGCATTTGCTGGTCGATTCCATCGAGGCATTTCAAGCCGCATTCGGCCCGCATGCGCAGGAAATCATGGCGGACATCCCAAACTACACCAATGCCACCCCAGTGATTGTCATCAGCGAAGTGACTGTGGAAAAAGGCTGAAGATCAGTTAAGAAATTTTTGGGAACTTCGCAATAATTCTGTCGAACTGACTTGCGAATGTTTTACGGTCCGCTTGGCTGTATGCGGGCGGGCCGCCGGTATCTATTCCGCTTGCCCGCATGGTGTCCATGAAATCGCGCATGGTGTGAAGGGCTTTTATATTTTCAGCGGTAAACATCTCGCCGCGGGGGCTTAATACCTGTGCACCCTTGTCCACCAACTGGGCAGCCAGGGGAACATCGCTGGTAATCACCAAATGCCCGGCCACCACGCGGCGCACAATTTCGTCATCCGCCTCATCAAAACCGCGGGGCACTTGAAGCAATTTGATGAACTTTGAGGGCGGCGTGCGAATGTACTGGTTGGCCACCAAGGTGGTTTCAATCCCGGTTCGGTCGGCTGCACGAAAAATGATTTCCTTCACAGCAACAGGGCATGCGTCGGCGTCAACCCAGATTTTCATTGTTTAAGCCCGCAAAAACACAACAAGCCCTGATCGTAGCAAATCCCAAAACCTAGGGATGATCCGAAGCGCAATACCTTCCTTATTCCGATACAGTTCAAACAAGAACAAAAACTTTTCAGGTGGTTAATATGGGTTTCAAAGTTGCTTTTTTGGGTTTGGGTGTCATGGGATACCCAATGGCAGGACATTTGGCCAAAGCAGGCCATGAAGTAACGGTGTACAACCGAAGCACAGCCAAAGCCGAAAAATGGGTTGCGCAACATGGTGGCAAAATGGCCACAACCCCCGAGAAAGCCGCAGCAGGCCAGGATTTCGTATTTGCCTGCGTGGGCAACGACGATGATTTGCGCCAAATTTGCACAGGTATTAATGGCGCTTTCCACGGCATGAAGCCGGGTTCAGTATTCATTGATCACACCACAGCCAGTGCAAAAATTGCCCGTGAATTATTCGAGCATGCAAAAGACGCAGGCTTCGGTTTTATTGATGCACCGGTGTCTGGTGGGCAAGCCGGTGCAGAGAATGGTCAGTTAACAGTCATGTGCGGGGGAACCCATGCCGACTTCGACCAATCAAAGAATGTAATCGCAGCATTCGCCAAGGCTGTTACATTGATGGGTGAATCCGGCAGCGGGCAGCTCACCAAAATGGTGAACCAGGTGTGTATCGCCGGCTTGCTGCAAGGTTTGGCCGAGGCGTTGAAATTTGGCATGAATGCCGGGCTTGATGTGAACAAGGCCCTGGAAGTGATTGGCAAAGGTGCGGCGCAAAGCTGGCAAATGGACAACCGTGGTAAAACCATGGTGGAGGGCAAATTCGATTTCGGTTTCGCAGTGGACTGGATGCGCAAAGACCTGAGCCTGGTGCTGGAAGAAGCACGTCGCAACGGTTCGCAGTTGCCAGTCACCGCATTGGTGGACCAATTCTATGCTGAAGTACAAGGCATGGGCGGGCAGCGCTGGGATACATCCAGCCTCATCAAACGTTTGTAAAAGTACGCGCAAGCCTTGAGCCGAACGCGCGCTTTACTGGAACGATCACCCACGGCTTGGGGCGTGGGTTTGGCGCTCTTGGGCGCCATCTTTTTTTCTGGCAAGGCGATTGTGGTGAAGCTGGCTTATGCCTACCCCGTGGATGCTTCTACCCTGCTGGCCATGCGCATGCTGCTGTCGCTGCCCCTTTTTTTGGGTGCACTTGTATTCACGGTACTGCGCGAAAAAAATGCCGTGAAAATGACAGCAAAAGACTATGGCCTGATTACACTGGCTGGCTTGCTGGGCTACTACCTGGCAAGCCTGTTTGACTTCATGGGTTTGCAATACATTACCGCCGGGCTTGAACGGCTTATCCTGTTCACCTACCCCTCCATCGTGTTGCTGATTGCCTGCATCATGAAACACAAATGGCCCCAACCATGGCAACTCATGTGCATGGCTCTAAGCTACGTGGGGCTGGCTGTGGTGTATGGCCATGAAACCGTTCTGGTAGGCGACAACACAGCCTTGGGCGTGGTGCTGGTTTTTATATCGGCTATTTGTTATGCCAGTTATTTGATTGTGGGCGAACGGCTGCTGAAACGTTTGGGCACCATACGGGTCACGGCCATGGCCACTTTGGTGTCGGCTGCCGCAATACTGATACAAATAAATATTCAGCAACCATTGAACATTATTATTGAGCAACCCCTGCCTGTGTGGGGTTGGTCGCTGGTCAACGCTGTGTTTTGCACTTTTGTACCAGTATTTGCAGTGATGACTGCAATCAGCTTGATTGGTGCACCAAGGGTGTCGCAACTGGGCATGATCGGCCCCATCGCCACCATTGCTTTGGGCACCTGGATTTTAAATGAACCATTTACTATTTGGCATGCCGCAGGCACCGCACTTGTAATTGCGGGTGTGGCCCTGCTCAGCATGAAAAAAGAAGCAAAAGAAGGAACTACAACATGACTACAACACCTGCAAAAATTGTTCGCTTTTACAATCCAGGTGCTCCTGATGTATTGAAAATGGAAGACATCGAAGTGGGCCCACCCAAAGCAGGCGAAGTGCAGGTGGAGCACAAAGCGATTGGCTTGAATTTCATTGAGGTGTATTGGCGTACAGGCGTGTACCCACAGCCCCTGCCCTGCTGCCCGGGCACGGAAGGCGCTGGCATTGTGCGCGCTGTTGGCGAGGGAGTTAGCGAATTTAAAGTTGGGGACCACGTGGCCTATGGTTCTGGCCCAGTGGGCTCGTATTGCACCGTACGCAACATGCCCGCCCACCCGTTGGTAAAAATTCCTGACAGCATTGATTTCGAAACAGCAGCCGCCATGATGCTGAAAGGCTTCACTGCACAGTACCTGCTGCGCCGCGTGTACAAAGTGCAAGCCGGTGAAACCATACTGTTTCATGCAGCAGCAGGTGGAGTTGGCACCATTGCCACACAGTGGGCAAAATCACTGGGCGTACGGGTAATCGGTACCGTGTCTACGCGAGAAAAAGCCGAACTGGCCAAAGCCAATGGTTGCGCTGAAGTGATTGTTACCAGTGAAGAAAACATTGTAGACCGGGTAAAGGAACTGACTGGTGGCAAGGGCGTACCTGTGGTGTATGACAGCGTGGGCAAAGCCACCTTTGTAGATTCGCTGAACTGCCTTAAACCGCGCGGCATGATGGTCAGCTTTGGCAATGCCAGCGGCAAAGTAGACCCTGTACCCTTACAGTGGCTGGCCGAGCGGGGTTCATTAGTGCTGACCCGCCCCACCGTTGCCTCTTTCACCGCAGACAAAGCAGAACTGCTGGAAAGTGCAGCGGAAATGTTTGGTGTGGTGGCCAGTGGCGCGGTGAAAATTCAAATCAACCAGCGCTTTGCCTTGGCCGATGTGGTGAAGGCACACACCGAACTGGAAGGACGACGCACAACAGGCTGCACAGTGCTGATTCCTTAACGCGGATTTCAATCGCTGGTTTGTATAGCCCAATCAGCAGCGGCGATCTGCGGGGAGATGAAGACTTGCGGGCGCTGGTTCAGGCCAACTCGGCAGTGGGATTGCTTGGGCCGCACTTCAAGAAAACCGCCCCGTTTGAACAAGGCTTCAATGGTCGCGCCATGGTGCCAACCATGGGCGACACCCAAGACCCGACCGTTAATTTTGGAGGGCTTGGGTGAATGCAAAGACTTCGTTCAAAAAGGGATCAAGCGGTTTTCAGTGCGGCACCAGCAACTCACGCCGAATTGGCAAGAACTACCAGCATCGACCCATCAACTTCAGCGCTTAGTCACTCGAGCTAAATTGGCAACAAACCACCTACAACGCCACATGCCCAGTCTGCTGCGCAGGCTGCGTACTTGCAGAATTACTTCGGGAAGAGTTGGCTGTTTTCACGGTATAAATTTTTAACTGAACACCGTGCTGCTGCTCGGCCTCCCGAACCCGGCCAATGAAATGGCGAGAAACCACATGCCCTTTGGACAACCACATGAATCCATCAGGCCCTTCAAAGTCGCGTGCCAGCACCAAACCTTCATACAGGTCTTCGCCATGCAGAATCTTCTCGTTCGCCTTCTCGGCAGCCTTCAATTTTTCCAGGGCAGTTGGTAACACAGCAATTACTTTGGGGTCGTAACGCTTACCGGCTGCACCCACCAAAAAAGCTTGGGCTTGAAGCTCATCAAAGGTTTTTGCTGCCAGCCAACCTTGCTGCAATTCATCGTAATCTTCGGCCACTGCCAAAATGCGGGCGCCCAGCGGAATTCCATCGCCCTCCAATCCATCTGGAAAACCCTGGCCATCGTAACGCTCATGGTGGTGTCGAATAATCTCGGACACATGCACCATTTCCGACAGTCCATGAAAAGCGGCCTGTGCCTTCATCGGGTGCTTCATTAAGGCCACACGCGCATCGCCTTTCAGTTCAACAACAGGCTTAAACAAGGTGTCATCACTTAAACCCAGTTTGCCAATGTCATGCAACAGCGAGGCCACATAAATATCCTGCAAGGCTGAATCGCTGGCATGCATTTCTTTGGCAATTAAACGGGCCAATTCTGCTACCCGTAGACCATGGGCTGCCAGTTGCGGTGAACGCAACTCCATCAGGTTGGAAAAAGACTTCACCGCCGCGAGATACTGCATGCGCATCTCGCGCTGAATTTGCTCCAACATCATTTGCATTTGATGTGTTTCAGCACGTTGGGACTCCAGCTGCTGATTCAAGCTTGAGTTGGCACCCTGCAAAGTTTCAACCTCTTTGCCTAACTTGTCAGCGATGCCCTGAAAATCCGCCAGCTGACGCTCTAAATCCTTGATCAACTGTTGGTCATCGGCGGGTTTTTCAACTGACATGTGCTGGTTCCTTCGCGATTGAGATATTCCCCTGCTAAAACTGATAACGGCAAAACATCAGCAGATCTGTAACATCTCCCCCTTTTTAGTCTACCAATTTCAATAACTACCCCAGTCCGATACTGTGTTTGGATCCTTTCTTCCGTCCACACTAAGGCGGTCATGATAAACATGCAAGTCTTCTGACAAACGATAAAGAGATGTTCCCTCTGTTCGGGGTGTATCTCTAAAGTGCTCCCACTCCGCTTGCTGATAGTCGAAATAGCTTTGATCGCTCTCGGGATTGTCATTGCCATAAACCGACCAGGCGTATCGCAAGTATTCCAGTTTGTCCCCCCAGTCTTCCTGGGCTAGTCCCTGAGCCGCCAAGCGCTCAAAAAACTCCCCCTGTTCAGCTGTATTTTCTTGCAACATTTCATTTTTTCTGTGCACAGAAAGTCCAATCATGACCACAAGCGCAACCGCACCAATTGCCGCACCAGCCAGGAACAAAGGCGCTGCAGCCCCAGCCAGCGCTGTTGGTAACGGGGCTACCAATTCTGCTGTACCCAAGGTGCCTGCTGCTGCGGTGAAACCACCACTAACCGCCTGCAAAGAGGCCACAGCAACCATGGGCCTGTCTCCCGCTTCAACCGCCTGTTTCGCAGCAATTCCACCCATCACAATATCCGCAACGCCAAACAGGTCAGTCACGGTACCCACTACTTTCAACACGGTTCCTGAAATTTTGGTGGCTGCACCTGCAGCAGCCAACGGAGCTTTGGGCGCGAAAATATCCTCAACAGCAGACACCGAGACGTTTGACCCTTGCAATGAAGTCGCGTCCATTCCATTCAAACTATTCCCAGTGGGATCAATCAACAACTGTTTTGCTGCATTCGAGGTGTAATTGCCGTTGTAAGCCTCCCAGTGTTGCCTCCAGTCCATTTCAAAGGGGTTGATAGACTCTCTGCCATAGAGTTCGGGCAAAGTGCGGTCTAAACCCAAGGCCTGCCAGGCCGCATTACCGTTGGGCGTTTCATCGAAATAATTAATGACCGAATCAGCAACCGTAGCCCCGGTTTTTGAAACATGACCCACCACAGAGCCAAATGAAATCAAATCGCGGGCAGCCCCCCAACGCTCAGCCGCTGTGCTGTTTGAATCAAATGCGCCATTGGCAACCTGGTAACCAAATGAAGCCAAAGAGGCACCGCCAGCAATCGAACCCCATACCCCTATGTTTTGGGCCTCAGCCATAAACTGCGTCAACCCTCCCCGCATACTGGCTGGTATGTAAGTGCGGTCCATGGCAGACTTAAACGCCTCAGGCGAAATATTGCTTAAATCAACTGGCAGTCCATTTTTGGCATCAATAACCAGCTGCTTGAATACCGTACTCAGAGCCTCGACCGACTTTGGATCATTTGCAAAACCTTGTGCATATGCAGCAAAGTAATCAATCGTGCCGGGTGTATGTCGAACAATAGAAACACCCGCACGCAAACCACGAATAGTAAGCTCAATACTGTCTTGAATAGCCACACCGATTGACTCAGTACTGAGCTTGGAAGGGTCAGCAAGCACCGCATTCAACTCACTGGTGACCACATTAAGCGCCAACTCAGTTTGCGTTTGCTTGGCAAGTTCAGGATCGAGAAGCGACAAATTGCTCAAATTGCTGGCTATTAACTGCATCGCCTCTTCCGCAAAACCCGAAGCTTCCATGTCCTCAATCGCATTCAGGTATGCAGGGCTGGCTATAGCCTGACTCAACTGAGCGGCCAAAGCGTCCTTGTTTGGCATGGTGTCTACGACCGCTTGAACATGCTTGGCAAAATCGGCCTGAATGGTGGCATCAGCCCAAAGCGTATTGATTTGAGCATCTACGGCGTCTTCGTCAATCAATGCAGCCGCATCCGCAGGGCTCAATTCGTAGGTAATTTGACCATCTGCATTTTCACCGGCATTCACATTGCCTTGTTCAGGATAATCACGGTTGGTGCGGTTACCGATTTTGTCCTTTTCGTAATAAGGAATCAGGTCATAACCACCTTGCAGGGCCGCTTTGGCCTCTAACGCATAAACAAAATGGGCTCGTGGATCATCTACAGGTATGGACCCATTGTCTATACCCGCTTTGTATTCCAGATAAAGCGATTGCTGTGCTGCTTCCGTTACAGTCAAGTAACCCGCCTCGGGATTGGCTGGGTCAACCAAAACACCACTGCGCAGGTTCATCACACTAAACTGGTCGACCCCTTGGCCTTCAACCAAAGGCACGCCGTTGGCTTGAATGGCTTCTTGCGGAGAATCATAACTGACTTGAACGGGCGGATTGTTCACCACAAAATCGGGAGTAGGGGCTGGCTGGTCAGGGTCATATGCCCCATTGGCAAATAACCAACTTGCAATATCAATTGATAACCAGAGATCGCTTCCTGCCAGCTCATCAACCCACTCATAGGCTTGCTGCACAAACTCGGGATCAGCAAAGTCGACACCTGAAATTCCATTCAGAACCCTTTCATCGACTATCGCACCCATTGACTGGTATTGCTGCACCACGTATTTGATAAAAACAAGGTCAGGGTGAGTCAGGTCATCTTCAAGCGTGATTTCAGATGGCATTCCACTGTTGTTATTTCCCGATATCGGCCGGAAGGGCGAATTTAGAAAATCTAAAAGTGCAGGGTCTAAGGTGATGGGGCTAAACCAGGCTACGAGATCGCTTGGATCACGAATTTCATTGCCTACATTTGTCTCTGCGGGCGGCTCGTAATGAGGCGTCGTGTATGAACCACTGTCAAAGTAATACTGACCGTTGGTGTAAATTTCTGCACTCATATCACCTCCTCAACGCACGCGTTCGACGTATTACCGGTTTAAGCGAAATTAAGAGTTAATCACCTAATTTTTAGGTAACCCTTTTTCATGAAATAGTTCACTCAATCTAATTAATCGAATTGGTTTGGTTTGCCTCTGGAAAAAACCGGGAGCTAGTTTCAAACGAATCTGAAAGGCGAAATTGTCAGTATTAACTCGTACCAGCAACCGAGTGACTAAGACCATCGGAAGACGAGACATGAGACATACCCTACTTGGCACCTTGGCGCTGTGCGCCGCCCTGGCCGCTTGCAGTTCTGATTCAGACACCACTGCAGGCAGCACTGTTGGGCGCGCTACCCCCAGTGAAGTTGCTGTTACGCCCACGGCATTCAATATTGCAAACCAGTGCGTTGCAATCCAATCGCTAGCCAACAACAAATTTATTGCGCTTAGCAGCGACGGCAGCTACGGCGTTACCGAAACCACGGCTGTGAACGCAGCGCCGTTTTTTCTCAAGCCAACGGCTTTGGGGAAATACATGATCTACAACCGCAACCAGGCCATGATGCAGGCGGTGGGCAATTCGGCAGGCACCCCCGTGGGCAGCAGCACTGCTTTTTCCGACTCGATTGAATGGGCTGCACAGGAAGACGAACTGGGCCGTGGGGGCTTTTCGCTCACCAACACTGGCAACTCCATGAAGCTGGCCTTGTTGGGGCTTAGCAATAGCCTGGGCACTGTGGAAAGTGCCCGCAACAGCGAGGAAACCCTGTTTCAATTTGTAAAAACCACAGGCTGCGCCGAGTTTCCTGAAATTTCCACCAACACCGAAGGCCGCACCTTTGCTGGCGCTGGCCTGAACCGTGCCGTGAAAGGTTTTGCCGACGTGCACAACCACATTACAGCCACCACCTTCCTGGGCGGCGCACACCATGGCACGCCCCACCACCGGTTTGGCGTTACCCAAGCCTTGGGAAGCTGCGAGGCTAACCATGGCCCCATGGGCAGGCTTGATTTGGTGGACAATCTGTTCAAGTTTTCGCCACAAGCCAGCCACGACACCGTGGGCTGGCCCACATTCAGAAGCTGGCCAGCAGCCGATGCGCTGACCCACGAAGGCCTGTATTACAAATGGCTGGAACGTGCGTGGCAAGCAGGACTTCGCATATTCGTTACCAATCTGGTTGAAAACGAAACCCTATGCAATTTGGTTCGCAACACCAAAGGCAATCCGCTTCAAAACTGCAATGAGATGGAAAGCGCGGTCAGCCAAATTAAATACATCAAAGAGCTTGAAAGCTACATTGACGCTCAAGAAGGTGGCCCCGGAAAAGGCTGGTTCCGAATTGTGACCAGCCCGGAGCAAGCCCGCCAGGTAATTAACGAAGGCAAACTGGCCGTGGTGCTGGGTATTGAAATTTCACACTTGTTTAACTGCGGCATCAGGTTTGGGCAAAACCTGTGCGATGAAGCCGAAATCGACAAACAACTGGATAGGCTTTACGCACTTGGCGTGCGCCAAATGTTCCCGATTCATGAATTTGACAATGCCTTCGGCGGCAATGGCATTTTCGATGGTGCGGTGCTGAACGTGGGCAACTTCCTGGACACTGGCGCATTCTGGCAAACCTATGACTGCCCGGGCGGCGACAACAATTACGCCGACTATATTTTGCGCCAGCCAGGTGCAGTAATGACTTCGGCCCCCGGCCTGGGTAACGACCCACTCAGCCAGGCACTGATCGCCAACAACCCGGGGGTGGCGCCAATTTACCCCACCGGTGAAAACCAGCGCCAGTGCAATCGCCGCGGGCTGACCGAACTGGGTAAATACGCCTTCAAGCGCTTGATGGAAAAAGGCATCATCATTGAAGTAGACCACATGGAGTTGAGCATCAAAGGCGACCTGATCGACATGGCCGATCGCCAGCAACCAAAGTACCCCTTGGTGTCTACCCACGGCGCGCATGGCGGCATTACACGGGAACAGGGTCGAAAAATTCTTGCTGCTGGCGGCATTATTTATCCCTACCAGGGCAATGCACAAAGCTGGGCTGAAGACCTCAAAGTAATTGCCCCATTAAAAAGCCAGCAGTTTGATTTCGCCATGGGTTTTGGTGCTGACACCAACGGCCTGGGGGCACAAGCTGGCCCACGGGGTGCTGACAGGCCACAAATTAATTACCCCTTCACCTTGTTTCAAGGGCCAGATTGGGCCGGTGTATTCAACACCAATGTAAGCCCGGTGAAATTCGAAAAGCAAAAAAGCGGCGAGCGCGTATTTGATGCCAACACCGAGGGCCAGGCTCACTATGGTTTAAAGGCAGACTGGGTGGAAGAATTGCGGCTTGAAGGCGGCAACGAGGCCTTGAAGGCACTCTACAATTCAGCTGAGGTGTATATTCAGATGTGGGAAAGAACCACATCGAAACGATCTCAAATCAATCCATGAACAAACGCGCACTTGTATACCTTGGCCTTGCCAGCGCCACGCTGGCCGGGGCCTTCCTTTATGTTCAATCACTGCCAACCGAGACAACGCCTGCACCAGTAAACCATAGCGATTCTGCACAGGCATTGGAATCGCTCTCAATCGTCAACGGCAGCCTGACCACGGGTTCATACAGCACCACGGTGCGCAAGGGGCAGCGTATTCAGTTTCTGGTACACAGCGATCAAACCGATTCATTGATTGTTGAAGGGCTGGACGCGCGCGTGCCTTTGCCTGGCAACCAGACCACGCTGGTGAGCATCGCCGCCAACAAGCCTGGCAGGCATGCAATCGAACTTGATCTGTCCGGGGCTACAATCGGCACCATCGAGGTGAATCCTTAAGCAAGGCGGTACAACAAGCCAGCTGTCTGCGCCTGCGAACTAATCATTTTGGGCTACCACCGAACAGGGACAACAAGTAACTAGATCTAATCCACACTGAAGGCTGAGCTCTACACACCAGCCCCGGAAGGTTCCTCCATGGTATTTAAACCCATTCTCGATTCCCTCACTCTGCCCAAAAAATGCGCCATCATCGCGCTGCCTCTGTTGCTGGCATTTGGTTTCTTGTTTCAGCAAATGTATGCGCAGGTGAATGCACTGATCACGTCTTCACAAAATGAGCTCGCCGGGGCAGAGACACTCGAAAAACTCACACCCGTGTTTCAAACCATGCTGGCAGCTCGAGCGGGCAAACAGCCGGAACGTGCCAACGAGCTGGTTAACGCCCTGCGTGAAATAAAAACCGGATTGCCATCAAGTTGGCCGAACACACAAGCGAATATCGACAAACTGGCAGAGTTACTGCCACAGTCATTAAACCCGAATGCCAGCAGTGAACAAGCCAACGCCTTGGGCGAGCAAATGGTCACCTTGGTGCGCCAACTGGCCGACGAAAGCGAACTGACGCTAGACCCTTTTTTGCCCAGTTACTACATGATGAGCCCGATGGCCTTTCAATTGCCAGGATTAACAGAGTATCTCTCTGACCTGGATGGAAAACTTCGTTTTCTGAGTACTGACGTGACCGGTACGCTCAGCTTTGTAAAATCAAGAATTGGCACAATAAGACGCTCGCTTGCTGAAATTCATGAGGCGAAAGACAAATCCACGGCTGCTGGCGGGCAAATCCCTTCCAGTACCGACACACACCTGAACAGTATTGCGCAACAACTGAATGAACTGGCGCGCTGGGTTGAAACAGAAAGCGCCAAAGATTTGAACTATGAAAGCTTGACCGGTACTCCAGGCGCGCTCAAAAACCTCACTGACGCAACCACTGCAAGCTTTTTGTTGAGCAAAGAACTGAACACCGCACTTCAAAATGACTTGAATGAGCGAATTTCCAGCATGCTGACCAAATTGATTGCCAACAGCGCAGCTTCGCTGGCAGTTTTGGCTCTGGCATTTGCCTTTGGCTTTATTGTGTTCAAGAATATCAACACGGAAATTGCCCAAATTCTGGCGCATGCAAAAATAATCGGCATGGGCGACTTGTCCAAATCCATCGATAGCCATGGCAACAACGAGATCAGCAAAATTCGTTCAGCACTTGAAAACATTCGGCAAAAACAAACCTTGTTGGTGGGCGAAGTCAAGGAGGCCTCCACTCGAATGGCCGACACCATCAGCACTTTGGTAATAGCAGCCTCCCAGGTGAAGAACAGCGCTCAGGAACAAACTGACTCAGCCTCGGCAGTGGCCGCTTCGGTTGAAGAGCTTACCATTTCCATAGGCCAGGTACACACACACGCCAATCAGGCTCTTGGCTTGTCGAATCAGGCGGGGCAATCCTCAGTCAATGGCCGCGAGAGCGTAAAACAGGCCTGTCAAGCCATGGAGCAAATTGGTACAGCCTCGGGCAAACTGGCGCAAAGCATCAACAACCTGGGCAAACAGTCCGACAATATTTCCAGCATTATTCAGGTTATTCATGCCATCGCAGCGCAAACCAACTTGCTTGCGCTGAATGCAGCCATTGAAGCTGCGCGTGCTGGTGAACAAGGGCGGGGATTTGCAGTAGTGGCGGATGAAGTACGAAAGCTGGCCGAGAAAACCGCACAGTCAACGAAAAGCATTTCATCCCTGATTTCGGATATTCAAAGCGAAACCCGTTTTGCTGTGGACCAGGTCAACGGCTGGGCCGACATGATCAATTCAGGTCAACGCTCGTCCATAGGTGCCGACCAACAAATGGAGGCCATTAACCATCACGCCAGCGATACAGAACGAGCCGTAACCGAAATCACAGAAGCATTGAAAGAGCAAAGCTCTGCTTCTACACTGATTGCGCAGCAGGTGGAGAAAATTGCCCGCATGACCGAGGAAAGTCAGGGCGTTGCCCATGAAGTTAACAATGTGATTACCGAGCTTCAAAATCTATCGAACCAAATGGACAACGTCATGGGCAAATTCAAGCTGGCCCAGCAGGCTTGAGGGGGCCTAAATCCGCTCGATTCTGACCTTCTCCTGAAGCAGGATCGAGCTTAAAAAAGTGGCGAATAGAGAATACAACAAGGCAGCCAACACAGCCCACCAAAAACCATTGACCTGAAACCCCTCCAGAATAGAGCCCACCCAATAAAACATCAGACCGTTCAGGATGAAATAAAACAGGCCCAGAGTAAGGACGGTTAAAGGCAGGGTCAGAATGAGCAACACAGGTTTTACGACGGTGTTGACCAAACCCAGAATCAACGCGGCCCACAAAGCAGCCCAAAACCCCTCGACAACCACACCTGGCAACAAATAGGCAACACCCATCAGCGCCAGCGCATGCAATACCCAGCTCAGCAAGAGTTTCAAATCCATTCCCTCCAAGTTCAGAAAACAAGTGATGTACAATCAAACCGCTTGGTCGCCAAGCTACCACATTTCAACAAAACTGGTTATGCCGATAACGCCTGGCAAACCAATTTAAGCAACTACGAGAATTTCACATGGATGTCAGTCAACGCCTGGTCTCACGCAGCTGCCCCTTCTGCCAAAACAGCGCAGAGGACGCGCAGCAACTCAGCTACGGAAGCAGCGAGTGGCCCATGATTGAATGCAACAAGTGTCATTTTGTATACCTGAAACGAGCACCTGTTTACGAGCGCCTCAGCGAAGAATTTGCCTGGGAAAAAACATCGGAAACCGAGCGCCAAGTGCGCGAAGAACGCGAACCCGTGAAACAAGGCTTAAGCCGCGCCTTTAAACATTTCCGGCAAAAAATACTTAAACGCAACAAGCTACCCGAACTGATCGAGAAATACATACCCGGCGGGCGAGTGCTCGATATCGGCTGTGCGGCGGGTGGTTTGCTCGCCACCCTGCCTACGAAATACCAGCCTTACGGCATTGAAGTGTCCAAAGCGCTTGCCCAGGCAGCCAGCGAAGTGGTTGAACCACGAGGCGGCAGCATCATGCATGACAACGCACTGAACGGCATTCAAAAGTTGCCGGAGAATTACTTCGCGGGCGTACTGATGAGCGCATTTCTGGAACATGAAGTGGAACCCAACGGCCTGTTACAAGGCGTGGCTAAAGTGCTTCAGCCCGGAGGCGTTGTCATTATCAAGGTGCCCAACTACGGCTCGTGGAACCGGAAAATTCGCGCCGAAAAATGGTGTGGTTTTCGTCTGCCCGACCATGTGAATTACTTCACCCCAGACAACCTGGAAGCGCTTATCGTTCGACAAGGCATGAAAGTGGTGCAGTTTGGCTTTGCAGACAAGCAACCCACCAGCGACAACATGTGGATTGTGGCAGCCAAATAACCGAACTTAAACTGATGAGTTGCTCACTCGGTGTTGGCTGGTTTAACCAATTTGTTGAGTAGCTGCATCAAGTCCTCAGGTTGCAATGGCTTGTGCAGTACCGCGTTCATACCCGCCTCCAGGGCCCGCTTTTCGTCCCCAGGGCCCACCTCGCCAGTCAAACCAATCACGGGCAAATCTGCATTGAAAGCCGGCTTGCGCAGCTCTCGAGTGGCCTCAAGACCATCCATCAAGGGCATTTGTACATCCATTACCACGGCATCAAAACCATGACCGTATTGCAACAGGAATGACAAAGCCTCCAACCCGTTGTTGGCCTTGGTGATATTGGCCTGCTTTCGCATCAAAATGCCCTCAAGCACCTTCAGGTTCAATTCGCTGTCATCCACGATCAGTAAATTCATTTTCTTGTGTGCTGTAGTTTCCGCATTTTTTCGTGCAACCAAATTCGGCACCGTACTTTTAAATGCATTCTGCAGTTGCAGCGGCGTTAAAGGCTTTACATAAATTGCGGTAAAAATCTCATTCAACCCTTTGTCCAGCAAACGCCGCGTGTCATCACTACCCAATAAGACTGCACAAGGTACACCCGTCAGGTCCATGGCCTTTACAAACTCAAGCCATGCCAAGCGATCAACTTTCCGCTTGGGAAAATCCAACACAATACCCACGACATTTTGAGTATTTGCCATCAGTTTGCGGGCCTCGTCAAAACTGCCAGCGGTGAGCAAATTTCGCCCCACCAGCTTACTAGCGCTCTGCAAAGCCTTGATTTGAAGCTCACTCTCAGACACCAAGAGCAACGAATCGCCTGTCTTTGTTAAAGCTGGTGAAACGCCTTGCGGCACTTCAAATTCAAGCTCAGCCCAGAAGGTACTGCCTTGGCCCAACTCACTGCTAAAACCAAGTTTGCCGTTCATCAATTCAACCAGCTTTTTTACAAGGCTTAAACCCAGGCCCGAGCCACCAAACTCACGTGCGACCGAGGTATCGGCCTGTTGAAACTGCCGAAACAGATTGGCCTGCCCTTGTGGTGAAATACCCACTCCGGTGTCTCTCACCTCCACCCGCAACCGGCAAACGCTGCCTTGAACAAACACCACCTGCAACAGCAAATGCACATACCCAAGCTGCGTAAACTTGATTGCATTGCCCACCAGGTTCACCACAATCTGTCGGAAACGCAATTCGTCACCAATTAATTCAGGTGGCAAATCGCCAGGTGGCTCAATAATCAGTTCGATTGGTTTGCTTGCAGCCGCGCCCGTCATGATCCCGGAAACCTTGTCGATGAACTCCAGTGTGGAGAAGGACTTGAACTCCAGTTCCATGCTGCCAGCTTCGATCTTGGAAATATCAAGCACATCACTCACCAGATCAATCAGGTTACGCGATGTTTTTTCAAGGCTTTCCAGCAACAGTTTTTGATTATTCGACACCGATGTGTCTTTCAACAAATACGTAAGACCAACAATACCGTTCAGAGGCGTTCGAATTTCGTGGCTCATATTTGACAAAAATTCTGTTTTTGCCTGGCTCGCCATTTCTACCCGTGCATTGGCCTCGCGCAAACGCCTGTTCTTGTGAGCAAGGTTGTGGGCCATTTGGTTCACCGCTTTGGATACATCACCCAATTCGTCGTTGGTGTTTATTTCACACACAGCATCTTCATTGCCGTTGCGAATTTCATCGGCAGCTCGCTTCAACTTGGCCAGCGGGTTTAACACCCCCGTTCGCATCAGCACTACCAACAGGGCGATTACCACTATAAAGCCACCCAAGCCCACCGATTCCAACAGGGTCAAGCCCTTCAGGTTTCCAGCCTGCGCATTATTCACCTGTGCAGCCCATTGATAACCCAACTCTGAAATGACCTGGGTTTCGGCAATCAGCCGTTCAACAATCAAACTTTCACGGCGCTGCAAAAACACCGCGCTGTTGTTACCAGGTAATTCTCTTTTGTTGAGCTCATTAAAAATGGGTTTCAATTCAGCCAGGCTGCTTTGAATATCAGATAACTCTTGCGGTACAACCGAGGCGTTCACCGTGGACTGAATCAGTCTTTCAAGTTCCTCTTGGGTACGCAACCAGGCATCAGCCACAGAGGGTGATTTGAAAAGAACGTATTCCTGGGCTAGCACCAACAGACTGGATGACAAACGAGTAATGTCTTGCGCTTTTTTTGACTGTTCCAAACTCTTGAACTGTTCGCTGAGAATGAACAAATTACCCAGTACCAAAACCACAGCACACACAACGGTGCTGAGAATGGCAAGGTTAATTTTGGTGGCAACACGCACAAGAACGTCCTTTTATTGCAGCGACACAGCGCCAGAGTCCACCGCTTTTAAAAAGGCAGGATACAAATAATTCGAATAGTTCGGTTGTGGCAGGTTTGCGTTCACATGCCCCTCCCGCACAGCCCAGCGGGCCTGGCCCTCCATGGTGCGCAGCAAAGAGCGATTCAAACTCAGGCGAAACCGGTAATCATCAAATATTTTATCAATCAACACCACTGGCACATTCAAACGCCGAGCCGCCAAAGCCCTGGCCCGCTCAGGGTGGGTCTGAATAAACTGGGTGCTGTCTTTCAAGGCATGCACAACACGCTCCAATTCTTGTGGCCTGTTTTTAATTGCACGCTGCATGCCGATCAAATTAAAAGTTTCGGTGTACAACTTCGGAATAGGCACCAATTGCACATCAGCACCCAACTCCAGTTCAATTCGGGAAGCAAAAGGCTCCCAAATACTCAGCGCATCCACCTCCTTGTTGGCCAACGCCGCCAAGGCTGTCTCTGGGGTAATTGCTTTTAATTTCACAGTATTGGGGTCGATGCCGTTGTACACCAGAACCAGGTCCAGCACATACTGTCTCGCGCCCCCTTTCACATAACCAAGAGTTTTGTCACGCAATTTTCCCGGTTCAGTAATTTTTGATTCGGTACGCGCTACCACTTTCACGTCATTCGAAACACTCACAAAACTAGTCAATATCGCGAAATCATTGCGGGTAAAGCTGTTAAAAACCACAGGCAGCTCGGTGGCCGTAGCCAAGTCACTTTGTCCATCCAGCATGTTCTTCACGCAACGGTTACCACCCACGCATTGAACAAACTCAACACTCACCCCACGTTTCTGAAAAAATCCCTCGGCTTCAGCAATAAACAGAGGCAGAGAGAGAATGGTTTCAGACACCCCAATTCGCAAAGGCGTAGCCTGGGCAGCAAGTGAAACCAACAAGAAACTGAAGAAAAGTGCGATTCTTACCATTCAAATTCTCGATGAACAAAGGATACCTAAAAAGGGTAGGAGTATTGTTACATCAGGAAACTACCAAGAAGAAACACAAAAAGCCACCTCTTCCGGGCATTGAATGATCAAACACTCAAGGAGTGTCGCAAAGCGAGAACACAACAAGGGGTGTACCTTGCCAGTACCCCCCCTGATTTACTCGAATTTAGAATGCGAAAGTGGCTGTCAAGCTCAAGCCGTCCGCTTCGATGTTGTCTTTGTCATAAAGCATTTCGCAACCAGCACGAATATTGACACTGCCTGCGGTGTACATCACGCCACCGCCATAACTGATGGCACCGTCGTCATCGCTGGTATTAAAACCTGGGCCGCTGATGTTTGCATCCAGAAAGCCGTAACCCAATGTGCCGTAAAGCGAGAGCTGCTTGTTCAGCGGGAGCTTACCCAACAAATTGGCACCAATATACGAATCTACTTTGGCACGGAATGCACCCGAATTTTCCTCATCCACACCAGTCAACAAACGGCCTTCAACGGCCAGGTTAGGGCTTAATTCATACCCCCCCACAACACCAAGCGTATCCACATCCAGTTCAACACCACCAATGCGGCTGTCGGTGATTCCCAGGCTGTTGTACGCAGCACCCAAATACGGGCCTTCGGCAAAAGCCGGGCTGGCTGCAACTGCAGACAACACGGCAATAGAAATTAATTTTTTCATGGCTGACTTCCTGTGTTTGTTATACATACTGCGCCCCCTGTGCAGGAGGCACGGCGTTTAACGCAGGGAATCAGCCAACGGCCTACAAACACCACCAATAAATAGTAAAAGGAGCGCGTTTTATGCCGCCACAGCCTCTTCGCTCTTGCGCTTGAAGCTGGGTAAGCTGTACTTGAATGCACGGCCTACAACAGTAGAAAACTGCTTGAAGAGCGACGCCTTGTTGTAGTGCTGGCCATAACGTTTGCAAATTTCCTGCACCTCAACCGACATTTCCGCATAGCGATGCGCTGGCACCTCGGGGAATAAATGGTGCTCAATCTGATGGCTTAAGTTGCCTGACAGGATGTGAAACAGCTTGCCACCGGTCAGGTTTGATGAACCCTTTAGCTGGCGAAGATACCAATGCGCTTGCGACTCGCCATCAACAATCGACTTATCAAATACTTCTGAATCGGCGGTGAAGTGACCACAGAAAATAATTGTGAAAGTCCAGTAATTCCGAATAATGTTCGCCAGGAAATTGCCTGCCAATACCGGCAAAAAGAACGGGCCGGCCAACAACGGGAAAAATACATAGTCCTTCACAATCTGGCGGCCAGCCTTTTTGAATGTTGGAATGGCGCGGTCTTTGGTTTCTTTCAGGGTTTTTTCACCGCTAATCACTTTCTCAAGTTCAAGCGTTTGCAAGGCCAACAGGTTTTCAAAGAATGTGGCCAGCAACGCCATCATGGGCACATTGGCCAGAAAACGAGGTTCCCATTTTTGCTCGGGGAACAGGCGCAGCACGCCATAGCCAATGTCGTGGTCCTCGCCCAGCACGTTGGTAAACGTATGGTGGCGGTAGTTATGGCTGTAGCGCCAGTTGTCACTGGTACACCAGGTATCCCACTCGTAAGTTTGGCCCATCAGGCGCTTGTTCTGCATGAAGTCGTACTGGCCATGCATCACATTGTGGCCCAACTCCATGTTTTCGAGAATTTTCGACACACCCAAAGTTAGCGTACCCAACACGAATGCAGGCGGAAAAATACCGGCCATCAACAGGCCACGGCCCGCGATTTCAGTGTAGCGAACTGCTTTTTCAATTTTGGTAATGTATTTGGCGTCGCGTTCGCCCACATCCGCCAAATGCTTCTGGCGAATGGCTTCAATTTCGGCACCAAATTGTTCCAGTTCAGCAGGGCTTAATTTGCGATCGGCTTTTCTCATTGTTTGCTCCAGTATTTTTAAATTTTGCTTTTACAGGTCCAGGGAAACCGGGCCTTGAGCGGCGTTGACGCACAAACGCAGCGCCGTATTGTTGTTACCACACACCGATTTGTTTTGCATATTTTGCGTAGTACCGGTCAGCTTTTCGCAAGAACAGGTGTTGCAAATGCCCATGCCACAACCGTGCGGCGGGTTTATGCCCTGCTCTTGCAGCGCTTTCAACAGTGGCTTGTTGTTGCTTACTTCAACAATTCGATTGCTTTTGGTCAGGGTGACTGTGAATGTTTTTACCTCGGCGTTCTCATCAATGCTCAAGGCCATGGGGGTGAATGATTCAGCGTGAAAACTCTTGGGCGTGTCACCCAAAATACCGCGCAGCACGGTCATGAAACCGTCGGGGCCGCAAGCATACACATCCGTTGTTTCCAGGGTGCCGGCAAGTGCTGCAAACTGCTCTGCACTTGGGCGGCCCGCCAGATCACCTTCAGCCAGATTGGCGCCGTTTTCAAGCAGGCGCACGTATTTGAAGTGCTTGTTGGTTTTGGCCTTCAGTGCAGCATCAAACAAAACATCTTCCGGGTTACGCGCCCAGCTCATCAGAGTTACATCAGCAGGCCAGCCTTTCGCCTCAAGTTCTTCAATCAGGCTGATCATGGGTGTAACTCCACTGCCCGCTGCCAAGAGCAACATGGTTGGGCGCTGGCTGTGCAGGTTCGGCTGGGTGTGCGCAAGGGTCATGTCACCAAACACATCACCCAGTTCCAGCACAGTGCCCAACGCCAGCTGGTTCACCACGTAACGTGAAACCACGCCCGTTGCTGTTTGCTTGATGGTTAAGCGTACCAGGCCATTGGTCGAAGGTGCGCTGCTAAAGCTGTATGAACGAGTGTGCACCACGCTGTCTATTGTCACGCTCAGGTTCACATGCTGGCCAGCCTCAAAACCTTTGAACAAATCGTTCGGGCGCAACCAAAGGCTTACCGCATCAGCAGTTTCGCGGTCAATCCGCACCACCTCGGCCAGGCAGCGATCGGTTGAAACAGTACTGCCGGCTTGCTCTAGCCAGAAATTCACGAATTCCTGACCCAGAATTCTGGAGAGTCCGCGGACTACCTTGTTTGACAGTTGGCTATTGGTTCTCATTGCACTTTCCACATTAGTGAACATATGTGCACAATTTACCAAAAAACGCCTGATTATCGCAAGAAATTTTGTTTGAAAAACTAGAATAAATCACCTTAAGTGTACATGCGTACACTTAAAAACAATTCCAATTCATTGATTTATTTGACTTAATTAACCAGCAACAAAAACAACAATTTCAGTGAACACTTTTACACAATCAACCACCTAACAAGGCCTTTTGATCATTAATCATGCGATCAGCCACAATATTTGCATTAATCTTTAACCCCCCCTCACTCAGCATGCGGCGAATCATTTCAACCTTGTCCGCATCAAACGGAGTGGTATTGTCCACCAACATCGTGCCCCGCGGCCTTGAAATTGACACGACCACACTTGCACCATCGCGATCTGCCGCGGTTTTCACCTCGGGCGGGCGCTGAGCCGCCAAAGCGTCAGCCTTTTTGGGATCGGGCATGGTGAATGAAATAGAAGGTTTCTCGCCAGAAATCATCTTGAGTATTGAAGTTGAGTTATTGAAACCGGGGCAAAAAAAGATACTTCGAGCGATACGGAATATAAATAAGGCACAAAGGAACATGGCCGCTAGTCTTCACCTGACAAAGTGTCGGACAGCACAGAAAAAACTCAGCCAAAGCCCTGATTAAGATTGAAATCCCACATCTCTTCTTAACACGCATTTTCAGGCACACCCACTAGCATGGGGGACATCAAACCGACAAACACCTCACCACCATGGGGCAATCCTTATGATTCGACTTCTGTATTGCAGCCAGGCCAAACCTGAGTTCAACGATGAAACGCTGGACGACATACTGCTCACATCCAGAAAGAACAACAGTGCAACAGGAATCACCGGCGTTTTGGTGCACGGTGGCGGTATGTTCATGCAAGTGCTGGAGGGGCCTGAGCAAAACGTGTTGCGAACCTACGTAAAAATTCTGGATGACAAACGGCACACGGATAGCCGACTCATTCAAATCAGCCCCATCAAAGACCGCCTGTTTGACAATTGGACCATGGGGATTGTTGAAGCTGAACCACTGACCTTTGAACACGTGGCCAAGTTACGGTCGCACCGCTTGGAAACCCTGAATGCAGATGCCTTCACACAAGTGATGCGCGAATTCACCGGCATGTTGGTGAAGGCGTGAAAACAAAAAGGACCTAGAAGCTTTGGGCCTCTAAGTCCTTGTTTTTATTGGTAGGGCCACCCGGATTTGAACCGGGGACCAAAGGATTATGAGTCCTCTGCTCTAACCGCTGAGCTATAGCCCTACTTTTAACCTTTCAAACTTTTACTCACCTTCCAGGAAGCTTTTCAGCTTGTCTGAGCGGCTGGGGTGACGTAACTTGCGAAGCGCTTTCGCCTCAATTTGACGAATCCGTTCACGGGTTACATCAAATTGCTTGCCTACTTCTTCCAGCGTGTGGTCTGTGCTCATTTCAATGCCAAAACGCATGCGCAATACTTTTGCTTCGCGCGGAGTTAGCGAATCTAACACATCTTTGGTCACGAAACGCAGACTGCTGTATTGAGCTGCATCCTGAGGCGCCAATGTGTGATTGTCTTCAATGAAATCGCCCAAGTGCGAATCATCATCATCACCAATTGGTGTCTCCATGGAAATCGGCTCTTTCGCAATTTTCAAAATCTTGCGAATTTTTTCTTCGGGCATTTCCATGCGTTCGGCCAGAGTCGCTGGGTCAGGCTCAATTCCCGTTTCCTGCAAAATTTGACGGCTGATCCGGTTCATCTTGTTGATGGTTTCGATCATGTGCACCGGAATACGAATGGTGCGAGCCTGGTCAGCAATCGAACGGGTAATCGCTTGGCGAATCCACCAGGTGGCGTAGGTTGAAAACTTGTAACCACGGCGGTATTCAAACTTGTCCACCGCTTTCATCAAGCCTACGTTGCCTTCCTGAATCAAATCAAGGAACTGCAAACCACGGTTGGTGTACTTTTTGGCGATTGAAATCACCAGTCGCAAGTTGGCTTCAATCATTTCACGCTTGGCCAAACGGGCGCGGTTTTCACCTGAAACCATTTGCTTGTTAATCGTACGCAAATCGTTCAAGGGCAATGACACAGCGTCTTGAATGGCCACAAGCTTTTGCTGCAATTCATTGATGGCGGGAATATTACGCGCCCAGGTTTCGGCCCAAGCCGCGTTGGATGCGCTAAAGGTATCGACCCAAGCCGTTTCAACTTCATGGCCACGGAATTTGTCGATGAACTGCTCACGAGGCACACCCACGCGGTTTACTGCGATGTCGTAAATTTCACGTTCAATTTTGCGAACACTGTCCACTTGCTCACGCAGAATACTGCACAGGCGCTCCACCTGCTTGGCCGTGAAGCGAATTTTCATGAACTGCTCGGCAATCGCTTCCTTGGCTTTTTTGTAAGCTGGCGTGTTGTAACCACCTTCGGCAAGAACCTTGTTCAGCTTGGCGAACTGCTTTTCGATGTCCGCAAAAACCACCAGCGAATTTTTCTTCAGCTCCTCAAGCTGACGGGCCGACATGCCAGATGTTGTACCACCGTCGTTGCCTTCTTCCTCGTCATCACTCCCGTCGTCATCGCTGATTTCTTCGGGCACAGCAGTTTCAACCATTTCCTCGGTGATCGAATCATCAATGATTCCATCGACCACTTCATCAACAGTCGACACACCCTCTGCAATACGTTTGCCTAACCCCACCACGTCTTCAACAATGGCTGGACAAGCGGAAATGGCTTGCACCATGTCTTTCAGGCCAGCTTCAATCCGTTTGGCAATTTCAATCTCGCCCTCGCGGGTCAGCAGTTCAACCGTGCCCATCTCACGCATGTACATGCGAACTGGGTCGGTGGTGCGGCCAAACTCTGAATCAACGTTGCTCAACGCCGCTTCAGCTTCTTCTTCAGCGTCTTCGGCTGAAGTGCCCACAGGTGCGTTGTCATTCATCAGCAAGGCTTCCGCGTCAGGGGCCTGTTCGTAAACAGTAATACCCATGTCATGGAAAGTGCTGACCATGGCTTCGATCACCTCGCCATCAGTAACATCGTCTGGCAAGTGGTCGTTAATCTCTGCAAAAGTGAGGTAGCCACGCTCTTTACCCATTTTAATCAGGGTTTTAAGCTGATTGCGGCGCAATTCAATTTCTTCAACGGTGGCGTTGGCCGAGCTCAGATAAGCCGAATTAATCAGGGCTTTGTCCTTGGCCTTTGAGCCGCGACCGCGCTTGGGCATGATTACCAGGTCGGCTTTCTTGGCATCAGAATCATCGTCTTCCGGAACATCATCGGAATCGAGCGATGCATCGGCCCCCGAATCCATGTCCTCATCGTCTTCATCCTCGGCCCTTGGCTTGCCAGCCTTGGGTGGGCGCCCGCGCCCCTTGGGTGCCTCAGCCGTTTGTTCCGGCGCCGCCTGCTCTACCACCTTGGGCTTTCGGCCACGCTTTTTTGGCTGCGAGTCTTCGACTTCTGCTGACTCTGCAACTTTGGCTGGCTTCGCTGTTGTTTTAGCAGTTGCCTTTGCCGCGGGCTCAGCTACGGCTTCCGCAGCTTTGGACTTTGCGCCGCGCTTGGACGTTTCTTCGGCCACAACATCTGCGGTTGCGGGCGCCGCGGCTTTCTTGCTCACAGGCTTTTCAGCAACGGGTGCTGTTTTCTTGGATTCTGTCTTCTTAACCACGGTGTTTACTTTCGCTTCTTTTACAGTTGCCTTTTGAGGAGAAACCTTCTTCCCTGCCATTGACGACGCTCCCTTGCGTTTGGATGCCTTAGTGGAGGATTCCTTCTCCGGCTTTTGGCCACCAGGAATCTGTGTGTGTGTATCGGTTTGCTGTGAAATCACGCTTCGTGAATCCGCAGACTTGGTTTAGTGGCCAGATTTGGCTTTCTGTTCCTGCGTTTTTGAAAAAATGTTGAGTATTTTGAACATTCATTCCCTGAACAACTCAATTACAGCCACCTGGTGCGCAAATACGCACCACAAAAGATGCAAAAGCTGCACCGCAACCCTTAATTATAACTGATTAACTCGCTTTTGTTTTAACTCTTGAAACCTTTGCATACACTCGTGATACCAACGGAGTTGCTCCCCCTGAATGGGTATCTCTGCGCTTAACCGCTCCAGCTCTGCTTTAAACCAAAGCTCACTGCATTGATACACGCCAGATCGCAACTCGGTTTCAAAATCGAGGGAATCATCCAAAGTGCGTGCTTCTTTTAAAACAGAGTTAACCCAATTCTGATGCACTTCATCGTTAAAAGCATGCTGAAGCCGCGCTTCTAATAAGTTAGGGTCGCTTCTGACTTTTTCAAGCAAATGGACAAAACTGTGCACCTCTGGCGCAGGGCTTTGCTCGCGTTCGTACAATTCAAGCAATGAATTGCATAACCCCACATGCTGAGGTGCGCGAATAACTCGCGCTGCAAGGCTTAACAAAGGCGACTTCGCAGTCGGCCTGGGGCCCCAGTTGTTTTGCAAAGGCTGATCCTCAAACTGACCAAACCGCTTACCAAATTTCTTGCCAGAGAACTTGCCTTGCTGGCCGCCCTGCTGTCCGCCCGGTTGTCCGTTTTGCGACCCGCCCTGAAACTGCCCCTTGTTTCTGGGCGAAAAGTAATCACCACCGCCTTCCCTGCTTTTCAGGCCCAAATGGCGGCTAAGCTCCATGGGTGTGGCGCCCAGCAAATTGGCCAGCGCACGCAACAGTGAAGACCGGTACACCGTAGGCTGCATTTGCACAATCAAAGGCTTTAAAAATGAAATGGCTGCTGCGCTGCCCTCAATTTGCTGCAAGGGGTAGCTGCGCTCGAGGTAGCGTGCCAAAAATTCCGACAATGATGCAGACTGTGCCACCATGGCCTCAAAGCCATCGGGGCCTTCCGTTCTAATGAAAGAATCGGGATCGTGCTCAGCGGGTAGGAAAATAAAGTCGGCCCGCTTGTTCTCGCTGACATGCGGCAAACAGGCCTGCAAGGCGCGCCAGGCCGCCTTTTGCCCAGCGCTATCTCCATCAAAAGCAAACACCAGGCGGTCGGTTTGCTTGAACAACTTCAACACATGATCGGGTGTTACTGCAGTACCCAAAGTGGCCACTGCATTTTCAAAGCCCCATTGCGCCAAAGCCACCACATCCATGTAACCTTCGGTGACCAGGGCATAGCCCATTTTGTGAATGGCTTGGCGTGCTTCGAACAAACCGTATACCTCATGCCCTTTAGAAAACACGGGCGTTTCCGGGCTGTTCAGGTATTTGGGTTTTTCATCGCCCAGCACGCGCCCACCGAAGCCGATCACCTGCCCTTTGGCATTTCGAATCGGAAACATGATACGGCCACGAAAGGCATCGTACCTGCGGTTGCTGTCGCTTATTTTGGTCAACCCGGCCAGGTCAAGCTGCGTGTTGCTGGCGTAATTCTCAACAACCGCCTCAAGGTTCTGGTAGGCATCGGGCGCATAGCCCATGCCATAACGGGCTGCAACATGCCCGGTTAATCCGCGGTTTTTCAGGTAATCAATGGCTACTGGGCTTTTTTTAAGCTGCGCTTTGTAATAGTTGGCGGCGCGCGTCAACAACTCAACCAGCTCTTCACGCTCGGAACGCACTTCAGCCGGTACATCCATGCCCTTTTCATAAGGCACATCAATGCCCAAGTTGCCAGCCAGGTTTTCAACAGCCTCAGGAAACGTAAGCCCAAGGTGCTCCATCACAAAACCCACTGCATTGCCATGCGCGCCGCAGCCAAAACAGTGATAAAACTGCTTGGAGGGACTGACTGTGAAAGAGGGAGATTTCTCGTTGTGAAATGGGCACAAGCCCTGGAGGTTTGCACCTGCCGCCTTAAGCTGCACGTAGCGGCCCACCACATCGGTGATGTCGAGGCGGTAAAGCAAATCATCAATAAAGCTTTGAGGAATCATGCAGTTTGGGTGAATTCACGCGCAGAACAATCAAGGCCGCAGGCCTGACTTCTAGAATAACAAACCCAAAGGGAAGAAAATGAGCAGCTTGCTTTTGACAAGCTTGCTTATTTCGACAGCGCTGCCTTGACCAAAGCGGACACCTTGCTCATGTCGGCCTTGCCAGCAAGCTTGGCTTTCACTGCACCCATGACCTTGCCCATGTCTTGAGGGCCGGTAGCACCCACTGCCTGAACAATCGCCTGGATCTCAGCTACCACTTCAGCTTCAGACAATTGTGCGGGCAAATAGGACGCCAAGACCACAGCCTCGACCCTTTCAGCTTCAGCCGAATCTGGCCGACCACCTTGATCAAACTGGGTGGCGGCTTCATTTCGTTGCTTGATTTGCTTTTCGATGATGGCGAGAACCGCCCCATCGTCGAGTTCGACGCGTTCGTCGACCTCTTTTTGTTTGATTGCCGCTGAGAGCATTCGAAGCGTTGCGAGTTTTGCTTGCTCGCGGGCCTTCATGGCCAGCTTAATGTCTTCAAGAATTTGCGCTTTCAGTGACATACCAAAACGAATCAATACATTTTCTTGGGCAACATTTGGCTGCGCAGGCGCTTGTAATGGCGCTTTACAGCAGCAGCTTTCAAACGCTTGCGCTCAGCGGTTGGCTTTTCATAGAACTCGCGTGAACGCAGTTCAGTCAACAGACCGGTTTTTTCGATAGTGCGCTTGAAGCGACGCAGGGCAACTTCAAATGGCTCGTTTTCTTTAACGCGAACGTTTGGCATAGGGCTCCAATCGGGTGTTCGTAAGTTGTTTTTCAGCTCTTTGCTAAACTTTAACCCATTGATTTTGCGAGAATTTAACCACAAAACCCAATGCGTTAGTGCAAAGAGTTACCGCCAAGAATCTGGCAAAGACCGAGATAGTACCATGTGAAAGCCGGTTTTCTCAAGGGTTTTCAATTATTTTTGGCTCAATATTGAATGGGCTGCGGTGTAAGCACTGGCCCAGGCCCATTGAAAGTTGTACCCCCCCAGCCAGCCGGTTACGTCGACCACCTCGCCAATAAAGTACAACCCAGGAATTTTGCGCGATTCAAGCGTTTTGGGCTGCAAATCGGCCGTGCTAACGCCACCCCGCATCACTTCTGCTTTCTTGTAGCCTTCGGTGCCGCTGGGCACCAACTGCCAGGCGGCAATCAACTGCGCCAAGGGGCCCAGTTGTTTTTTACCCAACTCCGCCACTTTGCTCCCAGCAATTGTTTGCAACTCGGGTTTGTTCAACCAAGCCTGCACCAAACGCTTCGGCCAGTGCGGCACTTGCGAGGCAAACCAGTTCTCGGCACTGGCTTTTGCGCCCAGCGTGGCCTGTAGCAAATCGGTTTGCAAAGCAACTGCATCAGTTTCCTTGCCGGCAAGGTTAAGCGTAATCGGCTTGCCTGGGTTCCAATAAGTGGAAGCTTGCAATACAGCAGGGCCACTCAGCCCCCTGTGGGTAAACAGCAAGTCTTCATCAAACCAGGGGGCATTGGAATCGCTACCACGGCTTCGCACCGGCAAAGCCACGCCTGCCAGTTCTACAAACGGTTCCCACAAGCCAGAATCAAAAGTAAGTGGTACCAAGGCAGGCCGCTGATCCACCAGCGCATGGCCAAACTGCTTGGCCAGCTTGAGGCCAAAATCAGTGGCGCCAATTTTTGGTACAGGCAGGCCGCCAGTAGCCACCACCAGGTTGCGGGCTTGCAACTGGCCGGCGGTGGTACTTAATTTGAATTGACTGCCGTCATGTTCAACATTGCTCACGCTGTGGGGGCGAAACCACTTCACATTGCCCGCATTGCATTCAGCAGCCAGCATGTCGATGATGTCATCGCTTTTGCGATCACAAAACAACTGGCCTTTGTGCTTTTCATGAAAAGGTATGTTGTATTGTTTCACCAGCGCAATAAAGTTGGCCGGTGTGTAGCGGCCCAGCGCGAAACGGGCAAACCTTGGGTTTTCGGAAATGAAATTGTTTTCCGACACATTCATGTTGGTGAAATTGCAACGCCCACCGCCGCTGATTCGAATTTTCTCGGCCAGTTTTTCGCTGTGGTCCAACAAGGCAACCCGCAAACCACCCTGCCCGGCTTGCGCTGCGCACATCAGGCCTGCCGCACCGGCACCAATTACAATCACGTCAAATTGCTGCATGGGGTGCTGCTTGGTTTGGTGCTTGCTCAGGTGCCTGATTTACGGCGTCGATTGCATCCAACTGCCGCGCAAAACCGTGCGGCATTTCCTGAGGGTTGTTCAACCACAGTTCAATTAGCCGTGCGGTTGATTCTGCATCAATATCGGGATGCGGGTCAGGCTGCTCAGTAAACAGGTTTTCAGGTTCAGAAATACACCAGGTGCGCCCTGCCTTCACACCATCCATACGCGGGCTGCGATAAGGTGCGGCGACTGGCTCGCCTTCGTGCCCACGCAACACCAGCGCTGTATGGCCAGTGGCACACAACACCTCGCGCTGCAAATTCCAGAATTCCGGGTGGGTGTAACTGGTTACCAAAAGCGCATTGCTGAACGCGCTGGGCACCATCAACTTCACCAAGGTATGAGTACAGCTGCGCACCCCAAGCACCTTGCGGGTTTGCAGCAAAGCTTCAATGCGGGGGTATATTTGTGCCATGGGCAGGTAAACCGGCGCGGGATTGGTCAAATCAACATCGCTCCAGTTCAAGTGTTCGAACACTTCAGCACTGGTTACACGGCCTGTGAAATCGCTTTGCAAGCCATGCACCAGCACAGGGTAACCACGCTGCGCCAGCAAGCCCGCCAGCAAAGGGGTAAAGTTGGGCTTGCGCCGCGCCCCGTTGTAGCTGGGAATAACCACAACGGGTTTGCCGCTTGCCTGCGATTGCGCGTTGAGGGCTTGCAGTGCTTTTACGTGGGATGACTGCTCATTCGAAGGCCAGTGCTCGGCGATGGCTTGCAGGAATCCAATCAATTCATCGTGGCTTTCACCCTTTACGCGCAGTGCGATCAGCACCGCACCCAATTCAAAATCCGACACCTCGCCACGCAAAATGGCTGAGAACAGGGTTTTCGCTTGCTCTTGGGGCAAACCACGCGCGCCGTCTTTGCCTCGGCCAATTTCTTTAATGAAGGGGGCGCAAGAAAATTTATCGGATTGAACTGAATTGGGCATGGCGACTCAAGGTGTACTCAAGTGGCTATTGTAGCAAGGCTGGCCTGTGTGTGAATGAGTTTACGAATTTCGGGTACGCAAGAACCACATTGTGTGCCGCATTTGAGCGAGCCTTGCAAACCTGCGAGCAGGTCATTTTCACTGGCATTCGGATTGCTGGAGCAAGCGATCGCCAAGCCAGCTTGAATGGACTGCTCAGAGACACCCACGCAGTTACACACCATGCGCACTGCCTCAGTTTGCACGCCGGGGGGTTGGCTGGCTGGCGCCAACAGAAAGCCACGCAAAGGCATTACATCCAGCTGCTGATCAAAATAATTGCGTAACCAACTCTCTGATTCAATATTGCCCGCAAGAAACACTTTGGCCAGCGTGGCAGTTTGAGCTCCCTGCGCGGTGGTTTGCAATTTCACACCAATGCGGCGGCGTGCCCCGGTTTGCGGGTCGGAATACACCATGACATCGCCACCCTCGCATTCAAAGAGTGCTTGCAGGCGGTCAATTATTTCTTTGGCAGGCGCCTGCGCGCAGGCTGCGCGGAACAACACCCCTGTTTGTTCACGGCCCACAGGCACACAAACAGCAGCATCAAATTCCGAATACATTGCACGGGCTTTTTGCCACAGGCTTAGCCAGTGTTCGCCGTATACAAAAACCACCACCTGCCAAGGCAAATGCGCAGTCTGAATGTTCACCGCAGAATGTTTTAGCTCTGGCTGTTTTGAATAGGGGTCGAAGGCCTCCGTGGTGAGCGCATTAACACCGCCCACGCCATATTTTCCACCAAAGAATTCAGGGCCCCAGTGCATGGGCAACACGGCCTGGTTGCGTGCAACCGATTCATCGGCCTTGGCGCGCAAGTTAATGATGGCACGGCGAGATTTTACCGACACCCAACTGTTTGGCTTCAGGTTCAGGCGCTTGAAATCAGCAGGGTGCAATGCGATCACCGGCTCGGCTTCATGCGAGAAAAATTCCGCCAGTGTGCCGGTGCGGCTGGCACCATGCCATTGATCACGCAGGCGCCCAGTGTTCAACCGCCATGGGAAGCGTGCATCGGCCTCTTCGGCCACGGGTTCATAATTTGCAAACACAAACCTGGCCTTGCCTGTTGTTGTGGGGTACACCCCATCTTCGTACAGGCGGGCTTGGCCCTCAGTAACACCTTCGGGCATGGGCCACTGTTGTGGGCCCTTTGTCTCCAACACCGCATAACTTAAACCGCTGATGTCCAAGTCACGGCCCCGCGTGGTTTCGCGGTGCTCGTTGAAAATTTCTTCTGTGTTGCTGTAATCAATGAAAGGCGTGGAACCTTGTTCGATGCGTGGGCTTTCAATGCCCAGCTTTTGCAACTCTGCCTCCAGGCGCCTTGCAAACTCAACCACAATTTGCCAATCGTTTTTTGAATCAGCATAAGCGGGCATGGCAGGCCGCACACGGCTGATTCGCCTCTCGCTGTTGGTAACAGTGCCTTCTTTTTCGCCCCAGGTTGTGGCAGGCAAGAGCACGTCGGCATACTGCACGGTGGCAGGTGTAAGGTAAGCATCTTGCACCACAACCAGTTCGGCATTTTGCAAGGCACGCGCCACTTTTTGCGAATTGGGCAAGGAATGCGCAGGGTTGGTACACGCCACCCACACTGCTTTTATTTTGCCTTGCTCCAGTTGGTCAAACATTTCAACGGCACTGGCACCGGGCGTGGCACTAATTTTTTTTACGCCCCAGAATGCGGCCACTTCAGCAACATGCGCGGGGTTGTTCAATTCCCGGTGGGCTGGCAGCAATGTAGCCAAGCCCCCCACTTCACGACCACCCATGGCATTGGGTTGGCCTGTAAGCGAAAACGGGCCTGAACCTTCTTTACCAATTTGCCCAGTGGCCAGGTGCAAGGCAATCAAGGCGGTGTTTTTATCAGTTCCGGTGGTGGCCTGGTTCAACCCTTGGCAATACAGGGAGAGTGTCCTGTTGCTTTGGGCGAACCAGGTGGCGGCAGTTACAATGTCGCCTTCCGGAACTCCGCACACACTGGCCGCAAGCTTGGGGGTGTAATCAACCAAACCCTCGGCCACTGCGTCAAAACCTTCGGTGTGTTTGTTGATGTAGGCCATGTCAAGCCAGCCGTTTTGCATCATCACATGCAGCATGGCGTTAAACAGCATTACATCGGTGCCGGGCTGAATTTTCAAATGCAAATCAGCCATCAGTGCGGTGTCGGTTGCGCGGGGATCAACCACAATCAGCTTGTGGCCGGGCTTCGCGGCACGCGCCGCTTCAAGCCTGCGGTAGGCAACCGGGTGTGCATACGCCATGTTGGAACCGGCGATGAATACGCAATCGGCCAAAGCCAAATCATCATAATTACACGGTGGTGCGTCTGCACCCAGCGTGCGTTTGTATCCGCTTACTGCGCTGCTCATGCACAGGCGTGAATTGGTGTCGATGTTGTTGGTGCCAATTAAACCCTTGGCGAGTTTATTGAACACATAATAATCTTCGGTCAGCAATTGACCGCTGATATAAAACCCAACGCTATCTGGGCCGTAAGTTGAAATTAACCGCGCAAATTCACGCGCGGTGAAATCAAGTGCAGTATCCCAATTTGTTGGGGCTACTTGCTGATCACGCTGAATACGCAACAGGGGCTGGCTTGCACGCACTTGCCCATACACATTCACGGTGGCGGTTTCAGCCAGCTTGCTGCCTTTGCTGCACAGCTTACCCCAGTTGGCGGGGTGGGTTTCATCGCCCTTCACATCGATAATTTTTCCGCCCTGCGTGCGCACCACCACACCACAACCCACGCCGCAATACGGGCAGGTTGTTTTGGTGCTTTGAATGGTTGGCTGCAATTGGGTCATGGGCATGTTGTACAAACAATTAAATGCCGTGGTTTTTCACTTCGCTGGCTTTTAAATGCACGCGACCATTGACCACCTGCACGGTGAATTTCGCAGTACAACCTTCATCAGGTTCGCGTGCACAACCATCGGCCAAACCAATTTGCCAGTTGTGCAAGGGACAGGTTACGGTGGTGCCATGCACGATGCCTTGGCTCAATGGGCCTTTTTTGTGGGGGCATTCGTCGAGCAGGGCAAACACCTGTTCTTCGCTGTTGCGAAAAATTGCAATGTCTTGCCCGGCAGGGCGGCGCACAATACGTGATCCCAACACCGGGATGTCTTCCACTGCACAAATGTCGATCCATTCCATTTGAATTTCCTTTCGTTCAATCAGTTCTGAAGCCGACATTAGACCACCTCCGCCAGCTTGATTGGAATGAACTGGCGCAAATCCACCTGCGCTTCTTTGGGCTTGTGCCATGGGTCTTCTTCAAGGGCCAGTGCGGCTTGCAGCTCGGCCCACAAGGCGTCGCGATTGGCAATGTCATCCACCACTTTCGCCTTCACATGATCAAGGCCAACGCGCTCAAGGTAATGCACTGTGCGCTCCAGGTACCAACCTTCTTTGCGGTACAACTGCAAAAATGCACCGCTGATCGCCATGACTTCATCCGAAGTTTTTACACGGCACAGGAATTGAGCCACTTCGGTTTTAATACCGCCGTTGCCACCCACATAAATTTCCCAACCGGAATCAACACCAATTACGCCGACGTCTTTAATACCGCTTTCGGCGCAGTTGCGCGGGCAACCCGATACGGCCAGTTTTACTTTGTGGGGTGCATACATTTTGAACAAACCGCGTTCAAGGTCTTTGCCCATTTGTGTGCTGTTTTGCGTACCGAAGCGACACCATTCGCTGCCCACACAAGTTTTTACGGTGCGCAAGCCTTTGGCATAAGCATGGCCACTGGGCATGTCCAAATCTTTCCACACATTTTGCAAATCTTCTTTTTTCACGCCCAGCAAATCGATGCGCTGGCCACCAGTTACTTTCACGGTGGGTATGTTGTACTTGTCAACCACGTCGGCAATGCGGCGCAGTTCAGCGGCAGTGGTTTCGCCGCCCCACATGCGTGGCACCACAGAATATGTTTTGTCTTTCTGAATATTGGCGTGCGCGCGTTCGTTAATAAAGCGGCTTTGTGGATCATCCACCGCTTCGCCTGGCCAGGAGCTGATGAGGTAATAATTCACAGCCGGGCGGCAGCTGGCGCAGCCGTTGGGTGTGCGCCAGTTCATGGTGGCAAATACTTCTTCCTTGGTGGTTAAGTGGTGTTTGAAGATTGCATCACGAACCACTTGGTGCCCGTGGTCGGTACAGCCACACATGGGTTTGGTTTTTGGTGTGGCGGAATAATCGGCACCGGCGGTGCTCATCAAAATTTGCTCGCACAAACCTGTGCATGAACCACAGCTTGCACTCGCTTTGGTGTGCTTGCGCACTTCTTCAATGGTGAACAAACCTTTGGTTTTAATGGCCTGAACTATGGTGCCTTTGCACACGCCATTACAGCCGCACACTTCATCGGTGTCTGCCATTTTGCTGGCCTGGCTTTGCCCTTCATGGCCAGTGTCGCCAATGTTGTTTTGGCCGAACATCAATTTGTCCCGAATTTCCTTGATGGCTTTGCCTTCGCGCATCAACTTGAAGTACCAGGATCCATCTACTGTGTCGCCATACAGGCAGGCACCCACCAGTTTGTCGTCTTTAACCACCAGCTTTTTGTACACGCCACCAATCGGGTCGGAAAGCAGCAGCTCTTCACACCCGTCACCACCCATGAAATTGCCTGCGGAGAACAAATCAACACCGGTTACTTTCAGTTTGGTTGAGGTAACCGAACCCTCGTAGCGGCCAATGCCAAACTGCGCTAAGTGGTTGGCGCACACTTTGGCCTGTTCAAACAAGGGGGCCACCAAACCATAAGCAACACCACGGTGGCTGGCACATTCACCCACAGAATAAATTTTTGGATCGGTGATGGTTTGCATGGTGTCGCTAACCACAATACCGCGATTACACAGCAAGCCGCTGCTTGCGGCCAGTTTGTCGTTCGGGCGAATACCAACAGCCATCACAACAAGGTCGGCCTCATAAACTTCACCATCGGTAAATTCAATTTGTGCAACACGGCCATCGGGACCGGCGTGCAAAGCTTTGGTGTTTTTTGCGAGTAAAAATTTCAGGCCTTTGGCTTCCAGGCTTTTTTGCAACAAGCCCGCTGCAGTGGGGTCAAGTTGCCGTTCCATTAACCAGGTGGGCAAGTGCACCACGCTAACGTCCATGCCCTGAATAGCCAAGCCGTTGGCTGCTTCCAAGCCCAGCAGGCCACCGCCAATCACGACTGCTTTTTTGTAATGCTTGGCGGCGTCCAACATGGCTTCAGTATCGGCAATATCGCGGTAGCCAATCACGCCGGGCAAGGTTGAGCCTTGAACAGGCAATATGAATGAATTGGAACCCGTGGCCAGCAGCAAACGGTCATAAGCCGCGCTGGTACCGTCTGCGCATTTCACCACGCGCTTCACGCGGTCAATTTCAGTGACTTCACGCCCTACGTGCAAGGTGATATTGTTGCTGGTGTACCAGTTCCAGTCATTCAGAACAATTTCTTCGAACTTCTGCTCGCCCGCCAACACGGGCGAAAGCATGATGCGGTTGTAATTGGGATGCGGCTCTGCGCCAAACACGGTGATTTCGTACAATTCAGGGGCAAGCTTGATCAGCTCTTCAACCACCCGAATACCGGCCATGCCGTTACCAATCACCACCAGCTTCTGTTTTTTGACGGACATCAGCATACTTTTTCCCAATTCACCAAAAAAAAACGGCTCCCGGCTGCAAGAAGCAGCACGGACGCCGTTGTCCAACTCCCTTGAACACGCTTTCGCGGCTTTGGGAGACCTGTCAATCCACCTGCAGGTCGCCGCCGTTGACGACCTACATTCATGTATAAGCAAAGGCCGTGCCAAGCAAAATTTGGATAATTTGCACTGTTTTGGCGGATATTTCACATAAAAAAAAGATTCAGGGCCAAAACAAACGCACGGATTTAGTGCGACGCACAAAAGCGGTTAGCTGGGCAGAGCGGAGGCATTTTTTTGTGACTGGGCAAGCACTTATTAAGCTGGTGGCCTTTACAAAACAGGGCTATCGCAATGACCACCGAACAACTTACCCTGGGGCCGCTACTGGGCCTTGAGGGCGAATCAAGCTACACCGTGTGTTTTGTTACCCCCAGCCACACCAACAGTGCTCGGGTTCTGGTGAATGGCCAAGTGCACTCTGCACACAAAATTGCAAACCTGTATTCCGGTGCGTTCTGGCGAGCCAACATTGAATTACCGGTTCCCGTAATCGGCCGCTCGATTGCCTATTCCATTGAAACAGACGGTAAGCCCGGCTGCAACAAGCAAGGCCAGGCTGAATGGCGTTTCTACCAACCGGGTGAAAATGAAAATGCGCGGTTTGCGTATGCATCGTGCAATGGCTTTTCCGACCTTAAATTAATGAATGCCACAAAAGCACCCAATGCCATGTGGGAGCAACTTGTGCAAATGCACCAGAGCAAGCCTTTTTCAGCACTGCTGATGGGCGGTGACCAGGTTTACGCAGATTCCATTTGGACCGTATTACCCAGTCTGCGAGAATGGAATTCATTGCCACTGGAAGAAAAAACAAAACGCAAATCCACCAAAACAATGCTGGAACAACTGGATCGCTTTTACAGCACGCTGTACTGCGAGCGTTGGTCACGGGAACCCGTAGCAACAGCTTTGGCATCCATCCCGAATGTGATGATGTGGGATGACCACGATATTATCGACGGCTGGGGAAGCTTTCCGGCCGAGCTGCAACAATGCGAAGTGTTTCAGGCCATTTACAAGGCGGCTGCAAAGCACTTTGAAGTGTTTCAGCTTCGAGGTGTTGAACACAATAAAAGCCGAATCAATCAATCAAGCCCTGTAAGCCACTATTCAATTGGCTTTCACTTTCGGGGAAACACGGTGTTGGCCATGGATCATCGTTCTGAGCGCACCATTCAACAAGTGATGAGCCAAAAGCACTGGTCTGAAATTAATGCATTTTTGGACACCGTGAAACATGGTGATTTCATGTTGCTGAGCGCCGTGCCAGTTGTATACCGTGATTTTTCATTTGTTGAACATGCATTCGATGCAACACCCTGGGAAGAAGAACTAAGCGACGATCTGAAAGACCATTGGCGCGCTCGCGAACACCAGGGTGAAAGAGCAAGGCTGATTATGCGTTTACTGACCAACACGCGCGATAGAGAGGGCCGTACGGTTATTTTGTCAGGCGATGTGCATGTTGGTTGTCTTGGTGTGGTCACCGACAAATCGCAAGCTAAAACTGTCAATGTTCACCAGGTGGTGTCTTCGGGCATTGTGCACCCTGCACCAACCCACATTCAGTGGATGGGTATTTTGGCCACCACCAATGATAGAAAAGAACAACTGGATGAAAACGGCCACATTTGCGCAGAAATGCTAAAGCCATTTGGCGCGGGTACTTACTTTAGAACACGGAATTTTGTGACCCTGGAAAAAGGCAGCGATCAAAAATTGTGGGTGAACTGGATTTGCGAAAACGGCGAAAAGCCGGTTTACCCTTTGAATTAGGCAGACTGGTTTAGAATAAGGGGGTTTGTAGCTGTGGTGTAGCAACGTGAACCCTGAAAAAATAGTGCTTGGCTTTGAAAGCTCGTGTGATGAAACAGGCGTTGCCTTGTGCACCACCGATGGCCGCATTCTGGGCCAAGCCCTGTATTCTCAAATCGCCATGCACAAAGACTACGGCGGCGTGGTGCCCGAGCTTGCCTCCCGAGACCACATTCGCCGCCTGATCCCTTTAATGGATGACACCTTCAAGCAAGCAGGCCTTGTGATGAGCAATGTCGATGCAATTGCCGTAACCACTGGCCCCGGACTACCCGGCGCCTTGATGGCTGGTTGCGCCTTTGCTTACAGCCTGGCGATGGGGCTGAATTTGCCGGTTATTCCGGTGCACCACCTTGAAGGGCATTTGCTATCACCCCTGCTTTCAGCCACACCACCCGCCTTCCCATTCACAGCCCTGCTGGTTAGTGGTGGGCACACACAACTAATGGGTGTGGAAGGCCTTGGCCGTTATGCCCTGCTGGGCGAAACACTGGACGATGCAGCAGGCGAAGCCTTTGACAAAACCGCAAAAATGATTGGTTTGCCTTATCCGGGTGGGCCAGCCTTGGCCAAACTGGCAGAAAAGGGCAATCCCGATCGCTTCAAGCTGCCACGCCCGATGCTGCACAGCGGCGATTTCATGTTCAGCTTCTCGGGCCTGAAAACCGCCGTACTGACCACAGCCATGAAACTGGCCGGAGTTGCCCAGCCCTCGGAAACCATGCAGATAAGCGACACCGACAAGGCTGACCTTGCAGCCAGCTTTCAAGCTGCGATTGTTGAAACGCTGGTGAAAAAAGCGCTGGCGGCCTGTTTGCAACAAGACCACAAACGTCTTGTTGTAGCCGGCGGGGTGGGCGCCAATCAATTGCTGCGCGGGCAATTGGTGAAAACAGCACAAAAACGTGGAATTGAGGTTTACTTTCCCGAGCTAAACCTGTGCACCGACAATGGCGCAATGATTGCTTTTGCAGGCGCAATGCAATTGGCCAAAAACCCAGCCCTGTTAAATACCCGCAGTTACAGCATGTTGACCAGGCCGCGGTGCGAGTTGGCCCCGCTGAACCAAAACGGTGCAAATTAACCCCAAAATGGTGCCAATTGAGTCTAATATGGTGCGAATTGATCCTAAAATGGTGCAAATCGTGCCTAATTTGCGTCAATTACATAAGCTGCGGTCTAAAACCACACCTGCTCCACTTATTTGACTTAGAACCCTCTGGATACCATTCGAACTACCAGATCTTTTCTGGTCTTACGTCTCGAATACTTATCAGGAGATTAAAGTGAGTCAATTTCTTTCCAAGTTTCTGTTGTCGATTGTTGCTGCCGTTTGTGTAATCAACCCTGCCGTGGCCGATGAAAAAGTGAACAAGGCCATGAGCGCTCTGAAAAGTGAATTGGCCGCAAAAGGCAAGCCCCGCCTGGAAGGCGACCAACTGTTCTTCGGCAGCCAAAAAATCAATGGAGATTTCACGGTTGTTGATTCGATTAAAGCGAAACACGGCGGCACAGCCACAATCTTCGTGAAAGAAGGCAACAACTACATTCGCCGAAGCACCAATGTGATGAAAGCCGGACAACGTGCTGTGGGTACTCCTCTTGATCCATCTGGCCCAGCCAAAGCAGCCATTGACAGTGGCAAGCCATTTTACGGTCCCGTAGACATTCTCGGAAAAATTTTCCAGACCGGTTACGAACCAATCGTGAATGAAAGTGGCGCCACCATTGGCATTTACTACGTGGGCTATTCACTGGAATAAGCCTTAAAACTACTCAGGGAAGCAGGTGTCAATATGAGTATCGTTAAACGGATTTATGCCGGGTTTGGATTTATTTTGTTGTCTTTAATTGCCTGCTAGGTTCTGGTGGCCAGTTTGTTAGGCAACCTGAATCAATCCTTCAACGTTTTGGTGGATTCGAAGTTTGAAATTCAGTCACAGGCCTCCTTGGCGCAAGTCGAGTTTCTCAAGGCAGAGCGGCCCATCAAAGATTTGATGTACGCCGACGATCCTATTTTGCAGAAATCTGTTGTTGACAGCCTGGATATTGCCATTGGCGCTATTCAGAAAAGTGCCCAGTTAAGTCCCGCTCTGAATTCGCAGGAAATTACGGACTTGCTGGGTGCATTGGCAACCAGTCTTTCCCAATACAAAGCAAACTTTGAAAACATGATGAAGGCTCAAATTGGGCCTCAGCGAATTGTGGCCACCGTTGCGGTCAGAAAAGCCGCGCGACAGGCTGAAGAGCAATTGGTATCAGTGTTGAAATTAACAGAATCAAGCATTGATCAATCCAAACTTGACGCAGAGAAAATGGGCAGTACCGCCATTAAAACTGTAGAGATTGTAGGTTTGCTGGCCGTAATTGCTGGCCTGGTCATAGCCTGGTTCATCGGGCGTTCCATTTCAAGACCCGTGAACAAGCTTCAATCAGTTATACGCCAGGTACAGGAAACATCGAACCTCAGCCTTCGCGTCAACTTGAAGGAAAAGCACGAGATTGCATCGATTGCATCGTCATTTGATTCCTTGATGGCCAGCTTCAGCGAAACCGTGAAGGGAATACGTGCGTCGGCAGAACAAATTGGATCGACCGTATCGGAAGTACGTTCATCCGGGCTACAAATTTCGCAAAGCACACAAAAGCAGGAAGCCATCACCGATTCGCTCAGCACAATTGCAAGCGAAGCCAACAACAAGCTGGAATCTTCTTGCAACTACCTGAGTTCGGCACAAGAAGTATCGGCCAACACCCGGGTGCAACTGATTAACTCAATGCGATCCATGCGCGAGACTGCAAGCTCGGTTAACAGCGTGGTGGAAATTGTCAGCAAAAATGGTGAACGAATTGGCATGCTGAACGAGAGTTCCAGCAAGATTGGCGGAATCATCAACACCATCAAGCAGATTGCAGACCAAACCAATTTGCTGGCACTGAATGCCGCCATTGAAGCGGCGCGAGCAGGTGAACAAGGGCGTGGTTTTGCAGTGGTGGCCGATGAGGTGCGCAAACTGGCTGAAGACACCGCCAACGCGGCAAACGAAATTTCAAAACTTATTCTGGAAATTCAAAATCAAATTCAGGAATCGGTTTCAATGACAACCGACGCCAATGCCAAAACCGACCTGTCCCTGCAAAAAGTGGCTGGCTCAGAGCAGGACATGGGCTTATTGCATGCCGAATCAGACAAACTGAATGAAACCTTTGAATCCTTTGGCTTGCTGCTCAAGGAGCAACAAACCAGCATGGAGCGTTTCTTCAGCGGGATTGGAGAAATTGTGAACGCCGCCTCGGTGAACACCTCTGTTGCCCAAAAGGCCAGTGAAGTCGCCAACAGGCTCGATGAGCGGGCCAATCAACTGCAAAGCGCAGTTTCCCGGTTTGTTGTTTAATCTGTGTTAAAACTCGGGCAAGCACCAATTCCATAGAGCATCTTATACGGGTATTCTTTAATGATATTAAAGAGGTACCCGTATGAATGCCCCCACCGAAGACTTTGTACTGAACGCAGCCCAACGCGCTGAGGTAATTGCAGGCCTGAACCAGATTCTGCCCGCCCACGCCGTGCTGCATGAAGTAGAAGACACCAAACCCTACGAATGCGATGGTTTAAGCCTGTTTCGCCAGCTGCCCATGGTGGTGGCCCTACCGGAAACCGAAGACCAGGTTATTCAAATTCTGAAATTGGCCCACAAGCTGAATACGCCGGTGGTGGCGCGCGGCGCGGGTACAGGTTTGTCTGGCGGCGCTCAACCGCACAAACACGGCATCTTGCTCGGCATGGCCAAGTTCAACAAAATCCTGAAAGTGGATGTGCAATCCCGCAGCGCCGTGGTACAACCAGGTGTGCGCAACCTGGCCATTTCAGAAGCGGTGGCTCAGCACCAGTTGTACTACGCGCCCGACCCCTCCAGCCAAATTGCCTGCACCATTGGCGGCAACGTGGCCGAAAACAGTGGTGGTGTGCATTGCCTGAAATACGGCCTCACCGTGCACAACGTGCTTAAGGTGCGTGCCATTACCATTGAAGGCGAAGTGGTTGAATTTGGCTCCGAAGCACCCGATGCGCCCGGCCTTGAATTGCTGAATTTGGTGATTGGCTCAGAAGGCATGCTGGCGGTGGTGACCGAAGTAACTGTGAAACTGGTGCCCAAGCCTGCACTGGCCCAAGTGATCATGGCCAGCTTCGATGACGTGGCCAACGCGGGCAACGCCGTGGCCGCCGTAATTGCAGCGGGTATTATTCCCGCCGGGCTGGAGATGATGGACAAACGCGCCAGCCAAATGGTGGAGCCTTTCGTGAAAGCCGGTTACGACACCGAAGCCGAAGCCATTTTGCTGCTGGAAAGTGATGGCACGCCCGAAGAAGTAGCCGAGGAAATTGCAGAAATGACACGCGTGCTGAACGGCTGCGGTGCCACTGCCATCAAGGTTTCGCAAAGTGAAGCTGAGCGCCTGAAATTCTGGGCAGGCCGCAAGAATGCATTCCCGGCGGCGGGCCGTGTGTCGCCCGACTATTACTGCATGGACGGCACCATTCCCCGCCGCCGCCTGGCCGATGTACTGAACGCCATCACCGAAATGGAAAAGAAATACGACATGCGCTGCGCCAACGTGTTTCATGCTGGCGACGGCAATTTGCATCCGCTTATTTTGTTTGATGCCAACAAGCCTGAAGAAATTAAACGCGCTGAAGATTTCGGCGCTGAAATTCTGGAACTGTGCGTGGAAGTGGGCGGCACTGTAACCGGTGAACACGGCGTAGGCATCGAGAAAATAAACCAAATGTGCGTGCAGTTTTCACGCGCTGAACTGGATGCCTTTTTCGCTGTGAAAAAAGCCTTCGATGAACCCGGTTTGCTCAACCCTGGCAAAGGCATTCCCACCCTGCACCGTTGCGCGGAATACGGCCGCATGCATGTGCACGGCGGGCAAGTGCCTTTTGCAGACCTACCCCGCTTTTAAAAGAACGACAACATGAGCGACTTTATCGATGACCTGTGCAAGCGGGTAGAACTGGCTGCACGCAACAACACGCAACTTCGCCCGGTGGGCGGTGGCACCAAAAATTTTTACGGTGGCCCCCTGCAAGGCGAAGAAGTGGACATGCGGCAATGGGCCGGTATTGTGGAATACGAGCCCACCGAATTAGTAATCACCGTAAAGCCCGGCACACCCCTGGCTGAAGTGGAAGCCGCACTGGCAGCACAAAAGCAGGAGCTGGCATTTGAACCTCCACGATTTACAGCCAGTGGGACCATCGGCGGCGCCATCGCCAGTGGCCTTGCAGGCCCAGCACGCCTAAGCAAAGGCGGCGTGAAAGATTATGTGTTGGGCTGCACCCTGCTGGATGGCAAAGGTCAGTTACTGCACTTCGGCGGCGTGGTGATGAAAAACGTGGCGGGCTATGATGTGGCTCGTGTAATTCCGGGCAGCATGGGCACACTGGGCATTGCCACGGAATTGTCGATCAAGGTAATGCCTGTCGCGCCTGCGGAGGCCACCCTACAATTCGAATTCGATGTAAACAAAGCCATTTCGCAAAGCAATGAATGGCTGGCGAAACCCCTGCCAATTTCCGCTACTTTTTTTGAACACGGCAAATTAACTGTTCGCTTGCGTGGCGCCAGCGCTGCTGTGCAAGCCGCCATTAAAAACATGGGCGGGCAAGAAATTGAAACGCAACAGGCGCAAGCCTTTTGGAAGAGTGTGCGCGACCAGCAACATGAATTTTTTACGCGAGAAGGCGACTTGTGGCGCCTGGCCGTGCCACCCACTACGGTGGACTTGGCCATGCATGGCGAAAGCGTGCATGAATGGGGCAGTGGTTTGCGCTGGTTCCGCGCCGATGAAAACAAAGGCAACAATCAAGAACAAATCAGCGCAGAACAAATTCGCGCAATTGCCAAACGCGTGGGCGGCCATGCCACATTGTATCGCACCGCCAATGAAGCTGCACGCGTGCAGACCTTCCAGCAACCCGATGCCGTAATGCTGAAACTGCAACGCCGCCTGAAAGAACAATTCGACCCGGCTGGTGTGTTCAGCATCAACCGCCTGTCACCTATTTTGTAAGTAGCGCACATGGACACCCAACTCGCCGACTGGATCAAAGACACCCCCGATGGCAAAGCCGCCGACGCCATTTTGCGCAAGTGCGTGCACTGCGGTTTTTGCACAGCCACCTGCCCCACCTACCAAATTCTGGGCGACGAACTGGACAGCCCGCGCGGTCGCATTTACTTGATCAAGCAAGTGCTGGAAGGCAAGCAGGTTACCCGCAAAACCCAGCAACACCTGGACCGTTGCTTAACCTGCCGCAACTGCGAAACCACCTGCCCTTCCGGCGTGAAGTATGGGCAATTGATCGACATTGGCAGAAAAATTGTAGACGAGCGTGTTGAACGCCCCATGGCTGAAAAGCTGACCCGCGAAAGCCTGAAAATGCTGATGACCAACCGCCCCATGTTCAACGCTGGCATGGCCATGGGCAAAGCCGTGCGGGGCATACTGCCTGAAAGCATCAAGAAAAAAGTACCCGCCAAGCGCGCTACCCTGCCCTTTGCCAGCACTGCGCACACGCGCAAGGTCATTTTGCTGAAAGGCTGTGTACAGCCCGCCATGATGCCGTCAATTGATTCTGCAACCTCGGTGATTCTGGATGCACTTGGAATTCAAAGCATGGTGGTTCAGGAATCAGGTTGCTGCGGCGCTGTGAAATTTCACCTGAACGACCATGCGGGCGGCCTGGCCCAAATGAAAACCAACATCGATGCCTGGTACAACTTGCTGCAAAGTGGCGAAGCTGAAGCCTTGGTGATGAATGCATCGGGCTGCGGCGTAACAGTGCGCGAATACGCGCACCACTTTGAGAACGATCGTGAATACGCTGCCAAAGCCAAATTGATCAGCGATAAAACACTGGACATTGGCGAATTCATCACAAAACAAAATGCCGATGGCCTTTCCCGCTTGGGCACGAAAGTAAAGGCAGCAATTGCGCAACAACGCATACCCGGCACCATTGCGTTTCACCCACCCTGCACGCTTCAACATGGTCAGCAAATAAAAGGCGTGATTGAAAATGTGTTGACCACACTGGGCTTTACACTTACGCCCGTGGCCGATTCACATTTGTGCTGTGGTTCAGCAGGCACCTATTCAGTGCTGCAACCAGAACTGTCCAAAGAACTGAAGAAACGCAAGCTGGCCAATTTAATGGCAGGCAAACCGCAGGCCATCGCATCGGCCAACATTGGTTGTTTGGGTCATTTGGAAAGCGATGCCACAGTGGATGTGCGCCACTGGGTGGAATGGGTTGCACAGGCCTTGTAAAACCTATTTCCTGCAAATAACCTGCTTGCGGCTGTAGTAGCCGGGGTGTGAGGGCACCACCGGCATCATCATGTCGGCCCCGTCTATGCTTCGCAGTACATCTTCAGTACAGGCCACAACACCAAGACTGGCCAACCATTTCGTTGCAGCTTCATCTGCATCCAGCTCAAACTGCCGGTTCATGGCGTGCAGTTTTTCCATGGTTGCAGGGTTCTTTTCAATTGCATCAAAAGCCATGTCGGGCGTGGGCAGGCCTGCAAGCTCCATCGCCTTGGCACCCAACTTTTTTTGATGCTCAAGGTGCACATGGGCATATTCATGGGCAATCACAAACAACACACCGTCGGGTGTTAAACGGCTCAAAAAATCGGGGTCCATGGTTAGCAAAGCGCCATCAATCCTGTCAGATACATAAGCCCTGTTCCAGGTTTTGGTCAGCTCAACTTCAAGTTTCATATTGGGCACCGCCTTGACCAGCTGCCCAATTGCATCGTCAATGTCATTGCGGGTGGCGGCCTGTGCCCCAGAAAGAAAAAACAAACAAAATTGTGCAATCAACCCAAACCGAACAATCCAAACACCCACAGCCAACATGCCCCACCCCACGCTAAAAACCGAAAGGCCTCAAGCCACTTGCAAACTGTATTGCATCCAATGGCAAGCCACTGGTCAAGGCATGGGTTTCAACCACCAGCGATTCAAACATTGGTCGCTGCTCTTCGGTCAGCTCTGCGCCATCAAATTGAATAAACGGATCGGTTCCACCTTTAACAGTAGCCAATAAAGCCATTTCAAGCACTGCACCGGGTAAATTCACATGGTCCGCTGCCGACAACCACGCGGCAGCCCTGCTGCGGTTTTCAACGCCACCCTCAAGCCAACTACAAGCTTGCCGAAGCGCTTTGCACAAACCACTCAATGCCAGCGGGTTTTCAGCAGCCCAGGCTCGTGTGCAACCCAATACCTTCTCGGGTGCCTTAGGCCACAAACTGTTCGATGTGGCCACTATGGTGCCCAAACCCTCATTCACTGCCAGCGAATTGTAGGGCTCACCCACACAAAAGGCGTCGATTAAACCCGCCTGCAGCGAACCCACCATACGAATTGGCGGAACCACCTCAAAACGAACATCATGCTCCGGGTCTACATCATTCAGCCTCAACCAGCGGCGAAGCTGCAATGTGTGCATGGAAAACGGGAACACGGTGCCAAACACCATGGCCCGTTCCCCCCGAGATTTCGCAGCACGCAAATTTGACCCCAGCGTTTCGCCTTCAGCAAGCCCGGCAATTAATTCTGCCAAAAGTTTACTCACCGTAATTGCATTGCCACTTCGGTTCAATACCAACGGCGCCAACACCTCTTTTTTGGGTGAACCACCCAGCCCCAACTGCAAAGCAATCGCCATGGGCGAGAGCATGTGTGCGGCATCAATTTCACCATAGGCCAGTTTGTCGCGCAGGGTTGCCCAAGACGGCTGCTTCACCAGTTCCACGCTCAAACGCTCAGCCTCGAAAAAACCCATTTTCTGGGCGACCACAAATGGAGCAGAATCAGTAAGCGCAATCACGCCAATCCGAATTTCCTGTTGCATTACAAACCACCTCCACCCAACATTTCAAATACTTCAATCACGTTGCGGGCGGTGTCCACCAGCCGTTGGTTTCGCTCCATGGCCAGCTTGCGCATGGCGTGGTAAGCCTCGTCTTCACTAAAGTTTCGGTGCTTCATCAACAGGCCCTTGGCCTTGTCAATCAGTTTGCGGTCGGCCAGTTGGTCACGGGTTTTTTGCAGCTCGTTTTTCAGCGCCTGAAATTCACGAAACCGGGCTACCGCCACCTGCACAATTGGGCGCACGCGCTCCGGGTTCATGCCATCGGCCACATAGGCGCTCACACCCGCCTTGATTGCGCCAGCGATGGTGTCTTCGTCGTCCTCGTCTGAAAACATAATTACCGGCTTTGGGTTACTGCGCGACAACACCGCCATGTTTTCAAGGCAATCCCGGTCGGGTGAATCAATGTCAACAATTACGATGTCTGGCTGCGAAACGGCCACATGTTCGGCCAAGCGATCGGCCGAGCTAAGGCGGGACACCAACACATAACCAGCATCCAGCAAGGCACGCTCCAATATGGCTGCGCGGCCAGGCTCCTCGTCAACCAGGAGAACTTTCAATGGAGGCGTTGCGGCTTTGCCGGTTTTACTCTGGGAATTCAAGTTGCGTGGCCCGTATGAAACACCCTATTGTATGCCGCCCTACCCTGATAATCCAGCAATCACGAACTTGTGCAGCCCCGGTGTTACTTAGTGCAAACCGCAAAACACACCCAAACCAGAGCCTGCCATGCCCTTGCCAATTAACAACCCAACAAGCAACCATCCAGCCTGGAATGCAACAGAATATGCAGCGCAGCAAGCCGACACCACCGCCAACACGGCACCACCGCGCCAAATACCCGCCACAGGCGCATGGCGCGTGGGCGTTGGCGCATGGGTTAGAGGCGGCATTTTTAGTGGCGACAATCAACGTTTTGCCCGTGAAATGGCACAACGGGAAATGCTGTTTCAAAACAGCAATCAGCGCAACCACCCACAGGCCGTGGGTGAATTGAATTTAAGCCGCCACCAACTCAACAGCCTGCCCCCAATGTTTCCACTGTGGGTGAGGCACCTGAATGTTGCCCACAACCACCTCCGTTCGCTGCGAAACAGCCTGCCAAACAGGTTGGAATCTTTACATGCCAACCACAACCAGTTAACCGCATTTCCCGAGCACCTGCCACCGCGCCTGCGAACACTCAACCTGCGCAACAACCGTATTGAAGAACTGCCTGAAAGCGCAATTCGATTCATGACCAACATGGGGCGCCATGGCAACGTTGACCTGCGAGGCAACCCTTTGTCGCCACACGCTGTAGCCCGGCTTGCCAACCTTAGGCCCAACTACAGCGGCGCCACAGTTCGCTACACCAGCCAACACCATGGCCGCCCGCTGAATATTGCACTACGACCCATGCCACAAGCGAATTCAAGATTAATGCCCACCCGCGACCAAAACGGAACCATGATGGATAGAATTCTGGCTGCATTGCCTGATCAGTTGGCAGATCAACTTTTACAAATGCGCGAGGACGCCGAAGCCGCAGGCAACCCAATCTCGCCAGAACAACTCTTGGGAATTGCAATAGAGCACATGACATTTGGGCGTACCATTGCAGAAGCAACCCATGCAATAACAAACAATACTCACTCGCTAAATCGCGCCGTTGCAGCATGGCTGCCACCCCACACCAACATGGCAAGTTCAAGCAACTCTTGGAACACGTTCGGTAGCGAACCCGGTGCAGCCCAATTCGCCCAATTCCTGAACCGCCTTCGCGAAACAGTGAATGCCAACGACCCCGCCTTTCAGCGCAGTGTGGCGCGTTGGCTAACGCAACTTGAAGCCGACCCCAGCCTGCGCGAAAGCACCTTCGCCACCAGCGTTGGCGCCACCGAAAGTTGTGAAGACCGAATTTCGCTCACCTACAACACCATGCGCAAACTGAGCATGGCCGCCGAGGTTTCTAGCGGCAAATACGACCAACGCCTGCCGGAACTACTCACCCTGGCACGCGGCATGTTCCGCCTGGAGCAACTTGAGCACATAGCCCGCGAAACCACCGCCGAACTGGTGCAAGCACGCGGTGGCCACCCAGTTGATGAAATTGAAGTGTATTTGGGCTACCAGGTTATGCTGCGCGACCCACTGGCCTTGCCCGTGGAAACAAGCAGCATGGCTTTTTTCCGTTGCTCCGGGCTTACCCAACAACACCTTTACCAAGCACAGGCACGGGTACAGCAAGCAGAGCGAACCGAGTTTGCCAATTACCTTTCCACCAATTTCACGCCGTGGCGTGAAGTGATACAACGCCTTGCGCCACAACTGCATGAACAAGCCCAAGACCAGTTAATTGAAGCCATGGGCGATGAATTTAACAGACGCCTTGATCAACAATTAAAAGCATTGAGGTTGCTAAACGACCCTGACGCTGAACGCGAAATTGGCGTACAAGTACTCAAGCAGATTGAACAAGAGGTTTACGGCCAACTTACCCTCGACTTCCTGGCCAGCCAACGCATGCTGAATTTGCTGGGCTGAAAAGTTGTTGAGCTAATTCAGCGCAGCAAAAACCATCAAGGCGCAAGGCGCACTAAAACCAAGCGAACTTTTTGTGTTCATGTGTTACGAAGCCCGAATCTTTAATTTTTTCTGGTTTGGAGCTTACTATGCCATTACCCATTAATCATGATCGCATCACGCGTGCGCATCACACTGCCTCGCAGTCAAATACCAACTCGACACGTAACCGTCAGCCCAGCTCCTTCGCCCGTGCTGCGGCTAGCGTTTCAGAAGCGGTACACCTTGCCTGGCAGCGACCATGTGACCGTGAATCCCTACTAATGCATGGTATTCCTCTTCCACCTCCAGAATGTCGACCCATGCCCGGAATATGGCGAATCTCGGTAAACGCCTGGGCCGTAGCTGGCATTTTCAAAGGTACTGAGGAACGAGGTACACGCTTAGCTGCTTGGCGAGATATGATGAAAAGTACAAAAAGCTTTCTTGATAACAACTCCGGAAGGGGTCGCGTTCAAGGAAGCTTTAACCTCCAATCATTAGGATTAACAACTGCTCCCCCAACCCTTCCACGTTGGCTGTCCCGACTGGATCTTTCCAAGAACAGCCTCACCGAAATTCCAGCCTACGTGTTCACCAATCTCACCGACTTGAACATATCTGACAATTTACTCACGAGACTGCCAGCCCCGCTACCACCTACTTTAACTTTGCTGAATGCTTCGAATAATAGATTACAAGAAGTGGACTTTGAAATCTTTCGGCACCTTCCACCTAACTCGGTAGTGTACCTACATGGCAACCCGTTATCTATGCAAACGATTGAACATCTAACTGCGCTACAGGCCAGCCGGGGGTACATCGGCCCACGAATAGAATTTGGGCCGACAAGCGCAGATGCGACCGCCAATTCAGAGCCTACTTTAATTTATCGCCAACCAATAGCTCCGATAGCAGCCCCAACGTTGGCGCCCCAACAAGCAACGGGTGAGGCCGACTTGCAACAAGCTACTGAGCTGATCGGCGAAAGCACGCACATGACAGAAAACCACCTTAGAGCTCAAGCGCCTGTAGACATTAGTCTGGAAGTATATCAGCGACCCACACTGGCTGGCAGCCTTGGTCGTGCCGCAGCCGAATGGATAACCCCCCCAACCCAAATCAACATCGCCGCCACTACTCGCCTGTGGCGCACTTTTGCCAACGAGCCCGGCGCCCCTGAATTTGCACGGTTCCTCAACCGGCTTCGCCAAACGGTGAATTCCAACGACACCACCTTCCGGCGCAACGTAGCGCAGTGGTTAACGCAGCTTGAAAGCAACCCCAGCCTACGCGAAAGCACCTTTACCGCCAGCATTGGCGGAACCGAAAGCTGCGAAGACCGAGTTTCCCTGACCTACAACACCATGCGCAAACTGAGCATGGCAGCTGAAGTATCGCGCGGCCAGTACGACCAGCGCCTGCCCGAACTTGTTAACCTGGCGCGTGGCATGTTCAGGCTTGAACAACTTGAAATAATTGCCCGGGAAACCACCGCAACCTTGGTGCAGACATATGGTCCCAACCGGGTTGATGAAATTGAAGTGTATTTGGGCTACCAGGTTATGCTGCGCGAACCACTGGCCTTGCCTGTTGAAACAGCCAACATGGCGTACTTCCGCACTTCCGGCTTAACACAAGACCACATGAACCAAGCCCAGGCGAGAGTAGAGCAAACCGAGCGCATGGAATTCGCCAATTACCTTTCTACCAACTTTGCCCCATGGCAGGAAGTCATACAACGCCAAGCACCGGAACTGTATGAACAAGCTCAGGAACAATTGATTGACGCCATGAGCAATGAATTTACTCGCCGCATGAACAACCAGCTACAAAGAATGGCACTACTCAACCAAACCGATGCCGAACGCGCCATAGGCGCGCAGGTACGGGCAGAAATTGAACAAGAAGTTTACGGCCAACTAACCCGCGACTTCCTGGCCAGCAAACACATGCTGAATTTGTTGCGTTAAGGCAGAGCGGCCCGAGCACCTCAAACCTTGATCCTGAACTTAATTCAACTAAGGACTTACTATGGACTCACACATTAACAATCATCGTCCAACGGTCAGAAACCCTACCCGGCTGCCCAACGCTCATCAGCCACACAACACTGAACCAAGAGCACTTTTACGCGCAGCCGCAAGCATAGGAGAGCACATTGCTGAAGATGTTGCTCGATGTCCACTTTCAGGTGGAGCGAGGATAATTGGACAAGTTTTTGTAAGACCAGATGACTTTTACAGGCTATTCGTACATGGCACTCCACTTCCGCCCCCAGAATGCTGGCGCATTCCCGGCAGCCTGGCCTGCAATCTGGATCGCCTATGTTTATCACATAGCCAGTTGAATATTCTACCCGATCACCTGCCCCCAAATTTGAGAAGGATGGATGTATCGCACAACCAGTTGCAAAGACTTCCCGAATCCCTACCCCAAAATTTGGAAGAGCTGAATGTATTAGACAACCAGTTACAAAGACTACCAGACCACTTACCCCAAAATTTGCTCACACTAAAAACATCTAGCAATCGGTTGCGAGCACTGCCCGACAACCTGCCTCCCAATTTGCGAATGCTGGATGTAACGCACAACCAGCTGCAAAGCCTTCCTAACTACCTACCCATAAATTTGGAAACGTTGCGCGCGGAAAGCAATCAGTTGCAAAGACTTCCCGACAATTTGCCCCGAAATTTGCAAGATCTGGATGTATCGGAGAACCAGTTACAAGCGCTGCCAGAGGATTTGCCTCCGAATTTGCGCATACTAATTGGATCGCGCAACCAGTTGCAAAGACTCCCCGAGGCCTTACCCCAAAATTTGAGCAAGCTGGATGTAAGTGGAAACCAGCTACGAACTCTGCCCAATAATTTACCCAGAGCTTTGCAAACTCTGATCGTAAACAACAACCAGTTGCAAACACTACCGAACAATCTGCCCCAGAATTTAAAGGCGCTATATGCGAATAGCAACCACCTGCGGACACTACCAGACCATCTCCCGCAAAGTTTGCAATCGCTGCAAGTGTGTGGTAACCAGTTGCAAGAGGTAGATGTGAACTTGTTTCGGCAGCCGCCACGCGCAAACCACTTTCGGCTCGATAGGAATCCTCTGTCGCCCCAATCGGTTGAAGATTTGAGGGTGCTGCAATCCCGCCCAGATTATATCGGTCCGCGAATCGTCTTTGAACCAACGAGCGCAGTCGAGATACCAGCACCCCAACCAGATGACGGGCAAGCCATAGATTTAATACTTGAAAGAGCTGAACGGCTCGGTTTGCTGAACCCACTAGGGCCTGCCCAATTGCCCGACGAAGCCGAACTCATGTCGATCTTAAATGATTTGATGAATATCAATACTTTCGAGCTTACCAACATGGAACTCGGGTCCCGTATTTTGGTATTCCTAGAAGTATTGCTTAATGTAGCAATACAGTTAGAAAGACCCGCTCAACCCCGACCTCCAGTGCGGTTTGGTGAGGAACCAGTTCTGAACATGGAAGACTTCATGCACAGATTCCAAGCAATAATTGATCGCTTACCCGAATTAGAACCGCAAGAAGAACAACAACCGCAGGAACCAATCGAACTAGGCGAAGCTATCGCAAATTGGGTCACGCCTTCCACCCCCACGAATATCGCCGCAACCTCACGTCTATGGAGAAGCTTTGCCGACGAGCCCGGCGCAGCTTCATTTGCGCAGTTTCTATTGCGTCTGGGCCAGACAGTCAACAGCACAGACCCGCAATTCAGAGCAAGCGTAGCCGAATGGTTGACACACCTAGAAACCCGAAGCGAACTGCGGCAAGCCACCTTTGATTTTAGTGAAGAGGCTACTGCCAGCTGCGAGGATCGCGTTTCGCTCAGTTTCAACGCCATGCGCGAATTGCGTCTATCCTTTGATGTGGCCCGAGGCGATTACGACAACCGCCTACCCGAACTGATTGATCTAGCCCGCGGGATGTTCAGACTCGACGAACTGGCACGAATTGCAGCGGAAACAACGCAGACCCTGCAAAGAACCCTAGCGCCAACCGGTGAGGCGGTGCTGGAGATTGAGGTATACCTTGCCTACCAAACTAGGTTACGCGAGTCACTGGCCTTACCAATTGGCACGCGTAATATGCGCTATTTCAACCTATCAAATATCACGCAAACCGACTTGGATGAGGCCGTGCAACGCGTTAGACAAGCCGAACAAAACAATTTTGCGAACTACCTTTCATCTGAATGGCAACCTTGGCAACGAGTTTTGCAGCGCTTGGCCCCCGAAATGTATGAACGGGCACGAAACGAATTAGTTCAAGCAATGAGCGACGAATTTACAAGACGAATGAACAACCAGCTACAAAGAATGGCACTGCTCAACGAAACCGATGCCGAACGTGCCGTGGGCGCGCAGGTGCGGGCAGAAATTGAACAAGAAGTTTACGGCCAACTTACCCGCGACTTCCTGGCCAGCAAACGCATGTTGAATTTACTGGGCTAAAAAGTTGCTAGGCTAAACAGTTGTTGAGCTAATTCAGCGCAGCAAAAACCATCAAGGCGCAAGGCGAGACATTACCCATGAATCGCCTTGCAGGGTGTAAGCCAAGCGATCATGCAACCGCGAAGGCCGCCCCTGCCAAAACTCAAAAAAATCGGGCACCAAACGGTAACCGCCCCAAAATGGCGGGCGGGTTTTTGGGTCGCCCTGCTGCTCGGCCTGGGCCTGTTGCACCCTGGCCTCCAATACCTGCCGCGATTCAATAACCTGGCTTTGCGGCGAAGCCCAGGCACCCAGCCGGCTACCAGCCGGGCGTGAAAGGTAATAGGTATCCGATTCCTCCGCGCTGCACTTTTCTACCCGGCCCTCAATGCGCACCTGCCTTTCCAATTCGGTCCAGTGAAACAGAATAGCTGCATGCGGGTTTTGCGCCAGTTCCTGCCCCTTGCGGCTTTCATAATTGGTAAAGAAGGTAATGCCCCGGGTGTCCAGCCCCTTAATCAACACAATGCGCGCCGAGGGCCGCCCCTGAGCATTCACAGTGGCTAGGGTCATTGCGTTGGGCTCCGGCAAATCGGCATTCAGTGCCTGGTCAAACCACAACTTGAAAAAGTCGAAGGGGTTAGCCAAGGCATCGGCCTCATCCAAAGTGGCTTGGGTGTAATCTTTTCGAAGGTCGGCGATCGACATAAAACAAAACTCCTGGGTGCTGCCAAAGGTATCATGGCTTTTATTTTTACATGCTGCCAGCGCCACAATGAAGAGCAATGCCGATCTTGTTGATGAATTCTGCACCACGCTGTGGCTTGAAGAAGGCCTGGCCCAAGCCACCCTGCAAGCCTACCGCAGCGACCTTCAACAACTGGCCCACTGGCTTGAGCAACAATTTTCCGAAACCCTGCTGCAAACCAGCAGCGAACACCTGCGCAACCATGTACACAACCTGCTGGAATTAAAGCCCAGCAGCCTGAACCGCAAACTAAGCAGTTACAAGCGCTTTTACCTGTGGCTAAACACCACCCAACAACGCGCCGACAACCCCTGCGCCCAACTGCAAAGCGCAAAGCGCGGCCTGCGCATACCCAAAACCCTAAGCGAACAACAAGTGCTGGCCCTGCTAGCCGCACCCGATGTAAACCATGCCGCTGGCCAGCGCGACAAAGCCATGCTTGAATTCATGTACGCCAGCGGCCTGCGGGTAAGCGAACTGGTAAACATGCCCCTGCGCGCTGTCGATTTGAATGTGGGTGCTGTGAAAGTACTGGGCAAAGGCAAAAAAGAACGCCTGGTACCCATGGGCGAACCGGCCAGGCTGGCCATTGCGCTGTACCTGCAACAAGCGCGCGGTGAACTGCTGAAAGGAAAAACCAGCGATTTCCTGTTCATCACCCACTTTGGAACACCCATGACCCGGCAAGGCTTCTGGAAAAATATCAAGCGGCTGGCCCTGCTGGCAGGCATAGAAACACCGGTAAGCCCGCATGTGCTGCGCCATGCATTTGCCACCCATTTAATTAACCACGGGGCCGACCTGCGCGTGGTGCAACTGCTGCTGGGCCATGCCGACATTGGCACCACCCAAATTTATACCCATGTGGCCAAAGAACACCTGCACACCCTGCTAAACCAAAGCCACCCGCGCTCGAAAAGCCGATAAAATCGACGCCAAACCCAAAACACCAAGGAGACCCCTTTGCTTAATTTCGCCGCTGGCCTGCTAGCCGCCTACCTCATTGGCTCTATTTCATTTGCAGTGCTTGTTTCAAAATTCTCAGGCTTGGCCGACCCCCGCACCTATGGCTCCAAAAACCCCGGTGCCACCAACGTGCTGCGCAGCGGCAACAAAAAAGCAGCCATACTTACCCTGCTTGGCGATGCACTGAAAGGCACCCTGGCCGTGGCACTGGCTTTTTATTTTCAAGACCAACTGGGTTACACCCGCACAGACATAGCCTGGATAGGCCTTGCCGCCTTTATTGGCCACCTGTACCCCATATTTTTTAAGTTTGAAGGCGGCAAAGGCGTTGCCACCGCACTGGGCGTGCTGCTTGGGCTGAACTGGGTGCTGGGCCTGGCCACAGCAATAACCTGGATTGTTATTGCCTACTTCTTCCGGTATTCCTCACTGGCCGCGCTAATAGCCAGCCTGTTTGCCGTGTTTTACAACGTGCTGTTGTTTGGCATTAACGGCCAAGCGGCAGCCATTGCCATTATGGCTGCCTTGCTTATTTACCGGCACAAACAGAACATTGCAAACCTGATTGAAGGCAAGGAAAGCAAAATTGGGCAGAAGAAAAGTTAAAGCCCAATTTTGCTTTGGGGCATTACTCATGCAATACGCTAACAGGTGCTAAGTTAAGCGGCTTTGCGTTTTGGATAAAACTGGTAATGGCCATGCTCTGAACCTCCCGTATGGTAAATCGTTGGCCAAGTGTCGGGGTGACCGTGCTCTGCAACATTGAAGTTCTTGGGCAACCGGATATCTGTGCCTGCAACCGAAGTGCTGTGAATAATCACCGGCAAATCTAGTGCTTGCATGAATGAAATAATGAACTGTTGTTCGGCCTGCTCATTTTTACCGTTCTTCAACGCATCCAATCTCGTCTTGACATCCCCGGTTTTCACTGATTCATCTGCATCAACAAGGGCAATCATCAATGCTCTTTGCTTTCGCTCAAGAATCATTTTGTCTTCATCAGTCAACGGCATCGGGCCCGGAGGTGTGCTATCCAAACGCTCAGATCTCTTCAGCGGCCTGACATTGTCATCATGCTTACCCACAGTGCTAAGACCATTCTCAGAATCTGCGTCAATTGCAAGATAAATTTGAGCAACATCAACGAAGTTTAAACCAAGCCCGCCAAATGGCTCCCCATCAGCGAATATTTCTTGTTCGCGCATAGACCTAGCCAACTCAAGCACTCTCGCTATAAATTGTTTTTCTGGTAATGCATCAACAGCTGCGGCCCAAGACGACCGAAGCCAGCATCTATCGTCCTGGCCTGAAATTTCCTTAGGTTCACCACGGTCTTTGAGAGGGGTTAACTGAGAAGCAATTACCCCCCCTCCTTCAATCTCAATGATCAAAGGAAGCAAGTCACGCATTTGTTTTAAACCCTCGCTTCTAATTTCGCGACGCTTTATACTCCGGGCGATATTATCAAGTGATCCGACGTTTTGCTCGTATAATCTGGCGTTTTGTTGGTAATTTAGTACGTATTCAGCTGAAGAGTTATGGTCAGGTTTTGCGTGATTAAATTCAAAATGTCTACCGTAATCGTCTTTTAACTTCTTGATTCTGCTTTCAATATTCTTGAGTCTGCTTTCAAGATTTGAATCTTCAGGATTTGGATCCAATAAATTACGCCATACGTTAACAATCCATTCATCGTTAGATGCTAATGGCTGCTTGGCATCGTTCGCTTTCACATTGAGTGCAGCGTTGGGCTTTGGCTGAGGCTCGACAACAAATGACTTAGAACCGCTTTGCTTTGCGTTTGGCGGTGCTGCAAACGGCACTGGTACTCTTGTCGTCGCCGCCAATACTGATGCAGACAGGGGTCTTGATGTTATTTTTGGCGGTGCTACAGTTACTAATGCCGGTTCGGACTTGGATCTTGATAGTCCTCTTAGCGGAGCTGCTGATGCTGCTGTTGCTGCCGATGCCGCTGATGCTGCCGATGCCGCCGATGCCGCTGATGCCGCTGATGCCGCTGATGCCGCCGATGCCGCCGATGCCGCTGATGCCGCTGATGCCGCTGATGCCGCTGATGCTGCTGCTGGTGCTGCTGGTGCTGCTGATACTGATGCTGATGCTACTGGTGCTGCTGATGCTACTGGTGCTGCTGCTGATGCAGGTGCTGCAGCGGGTGCCGATGCTGCTGCCTGAACAGGAACGGTGGCATCAGCTGCAAACTTGGCCAAATTGGTGCTTGCGTAATTTTCTATGCTATTTGTTTGAATAGACGACAAAGCAATTACCTTCGGCGCGGGTTTGCCATTAAAACGTGGCTCCCAAACTTTCTGCAAAACATTGCCCACATCAAGCAAAGAATTCTTGAGGTCACGGCTTAATTGCCCTTCAAGCTTCACACTTAGGGTTTTGCCCTCAAGGTAGTTAATTAAAGCGCGGGCGTTTTTAGCCTCTGCTTCATTTTTTGTCTTGGCTAGTATGTTCGACAACCGGCTCTTCAAAGGTGAAATTAATGGAACATTCTCGGGCCGCACAAACTGCTGTCGCAAACGCTCTTTCTGGTTAACAGTCGACACATAATTCCGAATTGCCGAAACGCTTTCACGAATTGCCTTGCCACCCGCCAGGTTAAGGAAATTACCCAAGGCCACTGGTACGCTTCGGAAAAACCCTTTGCGACTATTTGCAATGTCGTGGGAAATTTCTTGGGCGGCAGCCACTGATTCCGCTGCACCCGCTTTTTCTCTATTCGAAACCCACGAGGCAGCACTTTCATGAAACTTCTTAACCGTCTCTTTAAATGAGTCAAGCTTTCCGGGCTCGAATTCTTTGTTGTTCAGCTGGGCAATATCAACCTCGGCCTCAAACTCTCTTAACGATTTCATGAAACTTGTTACTTCTTCATGGTTTGTCGTCAATAAATCATTGGGTAAAGCGGCCAACAGCAACGATGAAGCTTCTATGGCATGTGGGGCTGTAACTATTGCAGACTGTAAATCGACAGGCTTGCCATTTTTAAACACCTCGGCACGCAGGTTACTTGAAATACGCTCCATGGTTAGCAGCCGGGTACCCAAATATTCCGAGGGATTACGCGCATAAACGCCAGCGCGGCCAGGTATGAATTTTTTGATTGCGCTAAAACCGTAATCAACTTTATAGGCCAGCGAAGGTGCATCGAGTTGCAGGGTTTTTGTATTGAAACCCGCAGCACTCACATTGCAGGCGGCCAGTTTATGAATGAAAACCCTGCCGCTTAACCGATCGCCGATCGGCGCCGTCTCGCCGAAAAATTTGAACAGTGTTTCTGCGCGTGAACCATTTAATTCTTCTAAACGACCGTTAATAGAAGAGAGAAAACTCCGCTTGGCTCCATTCAATACTGTATTGGGCTGTTTTTCTTTTATTTCAAAAATATTCAAACTCGAACCAAACTCGTTAAGGCCGATTCGTAAAGCCATTGCTCGCGTCATGGCGTGGTTGCCTTTTCCGGCCCTGGTGTACACCAATGCTTCATTAAAACCATGGCCACTACTCACAGGTGCTGAATCAGCTCCGTTGGCCAGAATTGGCAAACTGAATGGCACTGCCTTGGCGGCACTGTCGTTATTTTTTGTTCCGCTGACATCTTCAACCAGCTTGTCGATGCGTTTAATGGCTGTATCTGCCTTAGAAATATCGCCCAAAATGGTTTTAAACGTGGCTTTAGTTGCCTTGATGGTGTCGTCGTGGGTATTTTTTTTACACTCGTCAACCTGCTTACGAAGCGTGATCACACGGTTATTATCCCCACTCCCATTCTGTTGCTCTTCTATTTCTTCCTCAAGCTGTTGCTCAAGATTGGGCAATCTTTCCTTCTCTAAGTTTTGCAATTCACCATACTTTTTTTCAAGGGCTTCAAGCTTGGCCTTATTCAGTTCAACCAGTTCCTTGTTTGGTTCGGCTACATCTTTCTGAGAGGCTTTCAATATAGGTTGGAGTTTTTGGTACCCATCTTGAGTAGCATTTTGTATGGCCTGATTTACCTTTGTGTTTCTGAACCATTTTTGCACCACTTCTGCCGCCGCTGCCTTCTCCTTCTCACTGGGAGAGGCGGGTGATTTTGATGTTTTGGAACTTGAAAGTAAATGATCGACTACCGTCTTCTTTTGCTTAATAACACCCACTTCCTTGCGGCTTTGCAATTCGGTTTGCCGAACAAGGCCAACCATCGAAGCTCTCGCGGTTGAAGTATCGGTGACCATTGTGCTAACACTGCTCACGACTCCGCCCAACATCTCGTTAAATGAAGCCATATCTTTCAAACCCTCGACTTCCTTGATGGCCTCCAGTTTTTTCTGCTCAAGTGAGATATTCTCCTTGGCCTTATCGAGCTCTTCTTTGTGCTTAATCAACTTGTCAAGCAGACCAGCTTTATAAGCGACTTCTCTCAATTCATCTTCAAAGCGGGTGTTTGAATTGAAGGATATAGATGTCGGTATTGGCGGCTTTTGGTCAGCAGCGCTTGCTGTATTGTTTGCTGTAGGATGAGGTGTTTTTGAAGAAGATGAGGGAGCCTGTGATATCACCTCGGTAAATGCCGAACCGTTGTCGTCTTCTACAGTCTCAACTGCGGACGCAGCGTGTGACGTGGAAGAGGAGGTATCACGCTTTGCATCTTTGGCTGCCTTTGGAGCACTGCTGGCTACGGGTGGCTTACTCGTGATCACCTCGATAATATGCCCCCTAATCTCATCACGTGGAGCATCTCCAGCCTGAACGGCTTCCATTTTATCGACCAACTCATTGATGCACTCATTAAGGGTCTGGCTAATCTCGCCACCGCTCAACCGGTAACATTCCCTCATCAAATGGATAGCATCCCGGTCGGCTGGTAAAGCTCTTTCTGAAAAGGATCTCTGCTGTGTCTCAACTACTGCCCGGCCAGGTTTTACAGCGTTGGCAATTGCGCTTGGCTGTTCAGAGCCAATTGAATCATCTGGTCCCCGACGAAAAACGGTGTGAGCCGATTTAACTGATGCATCCATTGAGCTGCCCATTTCAACTTACTCCAGTATTCAAAACTGATTAATTGGATAGATTGTTTCTGATGCTTTCAAGCGTTTCTAAATCTTTAGCATCGGTAACAATATTGAGTTTGAAAGCCAAAAACTGGTCTTTGATGAATGCCTTTGGGTCGGGACAGCCGTTGGATGGAGAAATATTCAAGCCGATCAAGGTTTTTTCAAGCAGCTTGAAATTTTGAAGTAGGTCGGCCTGTAGATCGGGGGGAAGGTTTTGGCCACAAACAGACCTCGCCAATTCCTGCGCATTGGCCAGCGCATTACCCCAATTGCCAGCGGGGTCGCTAACCAGGTTTTCACTCAGCTTGGTCCAAATGGCCATAGAGGCTTTTGATACCCCTTGGCCAGCGGCGGGCTTTTTACCCATGGCTCGATTAGCTGTGTTGTCCAAACCAGCGTTTTTGGACGCTGCGTTTGAAGGGCTATTTACTCCGGAAGGAACTGCTGTCATGTATTCCCCTTGCTTTAAGCACCGCTAAAAAACAGGGGAAAGTAGCCCCTTCCGGTTAAGGAACAAATACCAAAAAAAAGTTCCGTTAGCTTGTTAGCGGTATTCGGTTCTGCTGGCATAAAAGTCTGCCAGCGCCTTGGCTGTGTGGCCAACACGTTTACCTTGAGCATTTGCCATGTCTTGCGGGCTGCCTTGCGCCACAAGCCGGCCACCCCCAATACCTGCTTCGGGGCCCATGTCGATTACCCAGTCGGCCTGGGCAATCAGGTCAAGGTCGTGCTCAATTACCACCACGGTGTGCCCAGCGTCCACAAGCCTGTGCAGCACGGCAATCAGTTTTTCCACGTCGTTCATGTGCAGGCCCACGGTGGGTTCGTCCAACACATACAGGGTGGGTGGGCTCATTTGCACGCCAGCTTTATTTTCACGTACCTTGACAAGTTCAGTCACCAACTTGATCCGTTGTGCTTCACCACCGCTTAGGGTGGGGCTGGGTTGACCAATCGTTAAATACCCCAAGCCTACATCGTTCAACAATTGCAGGGCTTGTGCAATGGCGGGGTGCGCTTCAAAAAACGGTGCAGCCTCAGCACAGCTCATGTTGAGAATTTCCGCTGCGGTTTTGTCGCGCCAGCTTACTTGCAATGTTTCAGGGTTAAAGCGTTTGCCACGGCAGGCTTCGCACACCACTTTCACATCGGGCAGAAAGTTCATTTCAATGGTTTGCATGCCTTGGCCGTCGCACACCGGGCAGCGGCCTGGCCCAGCGTTGAAACTGAAGCGGTTGGCTGCAAAGCCGCGCATGCGGGCTTCAATGGTGTCGGCCAACACATTGCGAATTCGGTTCCAGAAGCCTATGTAAGTGGCGGGGCAACTGCGGGGGGTTTTGCCAATCGGGGTTTGGTCCACCTCAAGCACGCGGGCCACACGTTCAGCACCTTCAATTGCATCGCAGGCAAACCAGTTGTGTGCGGGCTTGCCTTTTTTGTTTTGATTGGCCACGTATTGCCGCATATTGGCCAGCAAAATATCGCGGGCCAAAGTAGATTTTCCACTGCCAGAAACACCGGTAATGGCCACCAAGCGGCCTAGTGGAATTTCTACATCCAGGCCGCTGATGTTGTGCAACTTTGCACCCTTAATACTTAATCGTGGGGTGTCTTTTTCCACGGGGCGCTTGGGCTGCAACAAATGCGGAATCGGGTTTTTCAGGTAACGGCCAGTTAGGGAATTCGGGTCAGCGGTTACTTCAGCCACAGTGCCTTGAGAAATAATTTCACCACCCAGTTTGCCCGCGCCGGGGCCAATGTCTACCAACCTGTCGGCGCGTTGCATGGTGTCAATGTCGTGTTCAACAACAAGCAGGGTGTTGCCTTTGGCGCGAAGCGTTTCAAGTGCATCCAGCAGGCGGTGGTTGTCGCGGGTGTGCAGGCCAATGGTGGGTTCATCCAGCACGTAGCACACGCCACGCAAGTTGGTGCCCAGCTGCGAAGCCAAGCGAATGCGCTGCGCTTCACCGCCACTCAGTGTGGGCGCACTGCGGTTTAAGTGCAGGTAATCCAAGCCCACCTGCTTTAAAAATTTCAAGCGCCCTGCCATTTCAATGCGAATGTCTTTGGCAATGGCGGTTTCGCGTTCGTCCAGTTCAAGCTGCTCTACCCACTGCAAGGCATCGCTTACAGTTTGGTCGGCCAGTTGGGCAATGTTGCTGTTCTTGAATTTCACAGCCAGTGCGGTGGGGTTCAAGCGTTGACCGTTGCAAGCGCCGCATGCCGCAGTTTCGCGCAAGGCGTTGGCCATGTATTTGCCTTCGTCGCTCTCGACGGTTTCATCAAAACTTTTGTCTTGCTCGGAAAGCCATTTGCCTTCTTCGCCAGTGGTTTCGGCATCGAAGCCTTCTACTTCTTCACCCACGCCGAAGCAACTGGTACACCAGCCGTGTTTGCTGTTGTAACTGAACAGGCGGGGGTCGAGTTCGGGAAAGCTGCGCGCGCAACTTGGGCATGCGCGCTTGGTGGAATAAAAACGGATTGACGGTGAATTGACTTCGCTTTTGCTTTTGCTTTGGCCTTTGCCTCCTGCTGCCTCTACCATCACGGTGCCTTTGCCCAACTCAAGGGTTTGGACAAGGGCCTCGCGCAGTTCTTTTTCGGTTTTGGCTTGCACCTGCAAGGTTTTTACAGGCACTTCAATGTGGTGTTCCTGGTAACGGGCAAGCTTGGGCCAAGGGTTGGTGGGCACGTATTCACCATCCACGCGCAGGCGTTCATAGCCGCGGTCTACGGCCCATTTGGCTATTTCGTTGTAAATGCCTTTGCGCCCCTGCACCAGCGGGGCCAGCAAGGTAATTTCCTGCCCTTTGTAGTGCTGCATCATTTGCGCCAGCATGCTGTCCATGCTTTGCGGAGCAATGGGCACTTCACAGGTGGGGCAATGCTGAATGCCCAGCTTTACAAACATAAGGCGTAAAAAGTGATACACCTCGGTTACAGTGGCCACCGTACTTTTGCGGCCACCGCGGCTGGTGCGCTGCTCAATGGCCACCGTGGGGGGTATGCCAAAAATGGCGTCAACATCGGGCTTGGCGGCAGGCTGTACAAACTGGCGGGCGTACGCGTTCAGGCTTTCAAGGTAACGGCGTTGGCCTTCGGAAAACAAAATGTCGAATGCGAGGGTAGATTTTCCGCTGCCTGAAGGGCCGGTAATCACGGTCATTTTTTCGCGCGGAATAGTCAGGCTGACATTTTTCAGGTTGTGTTCGCGCGCATGCAAAATTTCAATGCCATTGCTTAGGCCGCGTTTGTTGTTCGCAGTTTCAACGCTATACAGTGCAGCCGCTTCGGCAACCATAAAGTCGTTGCCTTGCTTGCTACCCTTGTTGCCTTTATTCAAATCAGCTGCCTGCAATAAATTGCTTTGTGCAAGGTACTGCTTAATGGCTACGCCAGTGTAGCTGGTACCATTTTTTGCCAGTTGTTCAGGCGTGCCTTGGGCCACCAGTTCGCCACCGTATTCACCTGCTTCGGGGCCCAAATCAACCAGCCAATCGGCTGCGCAAATTACATCCAGGTTGTGTTCAACAATCAGCACGCTGTGCCCTGCTTCTTGCAGCAGGCGCAGTGAACGCATCAGCTTGGCCACATCGTCAAAATGCAAACCGGTGGTGGGTTCATCAAACACAAACAGGTCGCCACGCTTGGCCACTTTCTGGCCGCTTGCTGTGGGCTTCAAATTGGCCAGGAAGCCCGCCAGCTTCAGGCGTTGTGCCTCACCACCGCTAAGGGTGGGCACGGGTTGGCCCAAGCGCAAATAATTCAAGCCCACTTGTGCCAGCGGTTGAAGGGTTTTTAACAAGGCGGTGTCTTTCTCGAACAAATCAAGCGCTTGGTCCACGGTTAGTTCAAGCACCTGCGCCATGTTCAATACCTGGCCTTTGCGTTCCAGCGTTACTTCCAGCGCTTCGGGGCGGTAGCGTGTGCCGTTGCATTCGCCGCAACGCAAATACACATCGCTTAGAAATTGCATTTCAACATGCTCGAACCCATTGCCGCCGCACATGGGGCAGCGGCCGTCGCCACTGTTGAAGCTGAAAAAGCCGGGCTTGTAATCGCGCTCAACTGCAATTTTTGTTTTGGAAAACAGTTTGCGCAGTTCGTCGAATGCGCCCACATAACTGGCGGGGTTGCTGCGCGTGGTTTTGCCAATCGGGCTTTGATCAACAAAGGCCAATTCTGAAATGTGTTCAACGCCTTCCAATGAATCAAATTCACCGGGCGGCTCTGTGGGCTCTCCTTTTATTTTTTTGATGGCGGGCACCAGTACGTCTTGCACCAAGGTGCTTTTTCCTGAACCGGAAACACCAGTAAGTACCACCAGCCGGTTCAGCGGTAATTTGAAATCAATGTTTTTTAAATTGTTGGCGCGCACGCCGGTTAATGAAATATGTTCTTTCGAATCACCCAGCGGTTTGGTTTGCTCCACCACTTTCAACTCGCCTTTCAAATAGCGGGCGGTTAGCGAAGTTGCTTGTTCAATTTGTGCAGGCGCGCCATCAAACACAATATTGCCACCCGCCTCGCCGGGGCCGGGGCCAATGTCCACCAGCCTGTCGGCCTGGTTCATTAGTTGCGGGTCGTGTTCAACCACCACCAGCGTGTTGCCTGCTTCTTTCAAACGTTGCATGGCCTGGGCCACGCGCGCAATATCGCGGGGGTGCAAACCAACGGAAGGTTCATCCAGCACAAACAGGGTGTTCACCAGTGAACTGCCCAGCGCAGTGGTTAAATTGATGCGTTGTACTTCGCCACCGCTTAGGGTTCTGCTTTGGCGGTCTAAAGTTAAGTAGCCCAAACCCACTTGAATGAGAAAGCCCAGGCGGGTGCGAATTTCCTGAAGCACCAAATCGCTGGCTTCATCAAGTGCGCCCGGCAGTTGCAGGTTTTTAAACAGTTGTGCCACGTTCAACAGTGGCATTTGCATAATTTCATGAATGCTGTGTTTGCCTGAATCGCTGGGCAACTTCCACAACAGTGAATCGGGCTTTAGGCGGGCACCGCCGCAATCGCCACAGGGTGTGTAGCTGCGGTATTTGGAAAGCATTACGCGCACATGCATTTTGTAGGTGCGGCTTTCCAGCCATTCAAAAAAACGGGCCACACCGTAGAACAAACTGCCTTCCCAGTTGCCATCAAAATTTGCATCTCCTTCAATCACCCACAGTTTGTGTTCTTCGGGCAAATGTTTGTAGGCAATGTCGGTGGCAATTCCTCGCCTTTTGGCAAATTTCACCAGGTCTTTCTGGCAGCTTTTAAAACTCTCGGTGGTCCAGGGTTTTACTGCGCCCTCTTCCAGCGATTTGCTTTCATCGGGTATTACAAGGCCGTAATCAATGCCAATTACCCGGCCAAAACCACGGCAAATGTCGCAGGCACCCAATGGGGAATTGAAGCTGAAATGGCTTGGCAAAGGGCTTGAATAATCAAGGTCGCAATTGGCGCAGTGCAGGCCTTCGGAATAACGCCAGGGTGCCGTTTCTTCGCCGCTTTTTTCGGTAGCATCTTCGGAAGATTCTGGCAGGGCAAACACATTCACTTTGCCCTTGCCACGGTGCAGAGCGCTGGCCACGGCGTCGCTAAAGCGGCTTTCGTCTATGCCCGCTACACGGAAACGGTCTTGCACCACATCCAACAGTTTTTCAACCACGGTGCGGCCTTTTTTTATGGGCGTTTCACGGTGTATGCGGGTGTAGCCTTGCGCGCTTAAAAAGTCTTCAATTTCCTGGCTGGTAAATTTTGCAGGTACACGCACGGGAAAGGTAACAACCAAGCGTGGGTCGTTTCGCTCGGCGGCCCTTTGCAAAATAGATTGCTTGATGGTGGCCACCGTGTCTTCACGCACCCACTGGCCGCACTGGCGGCAATGCAGGTGTGCAGCGCGGGCGTAAATCAACTTCAGGTGGTCGTTAATTTCAGTCATGGTGCCCACGGTGCTGCGGGAAGTGCGCACCGGGTTGGCCTGGTCAATGGCAATGGCGGGCAGCACGCCTTCAATGCTGTCTACATCGGGTTTGTCCATGCGGTCCAGAAACTGGCGCGCATAAGGCGAGAAGGTTTCCACGTAACGGCGCTGGCCTTCGGCGTACAAGGTATCGAACACCAGCGAGCTTTTACCACTGCCTGAAACACCTGTGAACACTGTAATTTCACCGGTTTTAATGTCGATATCGACGTTTTTCAGGTTGTGCTGGCGTGCCCCCTTGATACGAATTACGTTGCCAAGGTACTTGGAATTCTCGGTTTTTTTCGTTTTGGTGCTCATCGGGTGCCTGCTGGGTAATGCGGTTGCTACAGGTCTTTGATTGTAATGGGTGAACAGGCGGGCCCAATGGCGAGTTGATTGAAACTGAAAGATTCAGGGAACCAACTCATGGTTTTAAGCTACCCAACGGTTTCAAAAATTTGAGCAAAACATGAAAGGTGTTTTCAAAGCATTTTCTAGTAAAAATATAAACAATCAACAAAACACCACAGCTGAAAGGGTATCCACCCAAAAAGTAAGCCTGCTTGGCAAGGTCAGCGGAAAAATCGCTCGCCATCTGCTTCACTCTGCTTCCAAACATGGGTCGATTGAACCTAGCGAAGTTACGTACACATGTCCTGATGGAAACTTCGTTGAAGGCAGGCGTGCCCACATTCCTGAATTGGGTAGTGTTCCCCTTGTGGAAGGGAAAACCACATTGCCTAGTGGTGAAGTGCGAGAAGGTAAGTATGCCCACATTCCTGAATTGGGTAGTATTCACCTTGTGGAGGGGAAAACCACATGGCCTAGTGGTGCAGTGAAAGAAGGTAGGTATGCCTACATTCCTGAATTGCAGGGTGTTCACTTTGTAGAAGGGAAGGCCACATGGCCCAATGGTCAAGTGCAAGAAGGTAAGTGTGCCTACATTCCTGAATTGCGGGGTGTTCACTTTGTAGAAGGGAAGGCCACATGGCCCAGTGGTCAAGTGCAAGAAGGTAAGTTTGCCTACATTCCTGAATTGGATGGTGGTGTCCTTGTAGAGGGGAAGGCCACATCGCCTAGTGGTGAAGCGCAAGAAGGTAGGTATGCCTACATTCCTGAATTGCAGGATGTTTATTTTGTAGAAGGGAAGGCCACATGGGCCAGTGGTCAAGTGCAAGAAGGTAGGTATGCCTACATTCCTGAATTGCAGGATGTTCATTTTGTAGAAGGGAAGGCCACATGGGCCTGTGGTGCAGTGAAAGAAGGTAGGTATGCCTACATTCCTGAATGGGGTAGTGTTCCCCTTGTGGAAGGGAAAACCACATTGCCTAGTGGTGAAGTGCAAGAAGGTAGGTATGCCTACATTCCTGAATTGGATGATGTTGTCCTTGTAGAGGGGAAGGCCACATGGGCCAGTGGTGAAGTGCGAGAAGGCGTATTTGTTTATGAATCTGCTTCAAACTCCATGCGATTGGCAAGTGGTTCGATAACACACCCCGATGGTAAAAAGGAAACCGGAACTTTTAGTTATGTTCCACAGCTTGAAAAGAATGAGTTAATCAACGGACGCATCGAAAAAGGAAACAACTGGCAGGAAGGCACGCGAAGTTACATTCCCGAACTTGGCCGCATGCACTTAACCGAAGGCACCATTCACAAGAATGGTGTAAGCAAAACAGGCACTTGGGTTTACAACCAGAATATGGCAAATGGCGCTGGCGGCATGCTTTTTGTTCCACCGCGGGCTGCTCAAGTAGAAATTCCTGCAGCACAACAGCAAACTCATTCAGACCTCATTTCCACAATCACCAACATGACCAACACGTTCGGCGACAGCAGAGCAGCTTCGAATTTGAATAACCTGCTAAGTACCTGGGAATCGTTGAACCAAACCACCACCCCCCAGGCTTATGCTGAAAAGGTTGATCAGCTTTCAGAGGCTTACCACCAGTGCAAGAGAACGCTTTTAATTTGCGCTCACCCTGACAGGGGCGGTGCCACTGAAACTGCACAGCAGTACTTAGAGCCGCTACAAAAACTAGGGCGCAGTGTTAACAATGCAATCAATACTTTGCGCAACAGCGAACCCAACTTTGTTTAATTGAACTAGGCCCCTAAGCCTATAGGCTGAGGGACCCCAATTTTGCATTGAACTTGTCAGCGCACCAAAGTTACGAAGGGTTTTACCTCATGTCAATTCGCCATGCTCAACACATACCCGGTCGGCAAGTTCGTTTTTCACGGCACCGGCCGTGAATATTTCAAAATATGGATTGTTAACCTTGTGTTGACCGTTGCCACGCTGGGTATATACGCCGCGTGGGCAAAGGTGCGAACCCGCAAGTATTTTTATCAATGCACCGAATTGAGTGGAAACCGGTTCGACTACCACGGCGACCCCAAGGCCATACTCAAAGGCAATTCGATTGTTGCGGCCATTGCGCTTACTTACGTCATATCTGGCACTTATGCGCCTGGGCTATCTGCATTTATTATGCTTTCGGTTGTGTGCCTTATGCCGTTTTTCCTGGTTTCAAGCCTGCGCTTCCACTTGGCCAACTGCAGCTACAGGGGCCTGCGCTTTTCTTTCAACGGCAGTGTGGCAACAGCTTACGGAAAACTGGCGGTAGCCATTTTAATCAGCTTGAGCTGTTTTTTTGTACTCGGCATACTGTATGCCATTGCCAGCAGGGTTTTTGATTTGGAGTTTTACCCTGTGCTGTCAAGCATGCTGATTATTGCAACGCCTATTGTGCTGGCAATCAGCATGTCGCTGGTTGTTGCAGTTTTTATCAGTGGCTTGCGTTTGTTTGTGATGAACAATTCAATGTTCGGGAACGCCAGTATTAGCTGCAACGCGCGGTTTGCCCAATTCAGTAAAACCACGTTGAAATCGGTGTCCATAGGCTGCGTTGTTATGCTGTTGTTGGCAATAGTTGCATTTGTAGTCAATGTAAGCGTATTTACTGGCCTGGTCGATTTCGCGCTACCCGCGGCCAGCGAACCCGCAACACTGCAAGATGAAGCCGCACAAGAACAAGCACAAGTGGCCATGCAGGCCACAGCAATACTTTCCAGCATGGGAATCATTACAGTGCTGGGCTATGTGGTGCTGTTTGCATTTGGTACCTATTTAAAAACTGCGATTGATAACCTGGTGTGGAACAACACCATGCTGGCCAATCAGCACCAATTCCGCAGCACCGCAAGCCCTATGACAGCAACCTGGATACACATCAGCAATATTTTGCTGATTATCGGCACTTTAGGTTTGTTTTTGCCCTTTGCGCAAATCCGCACAACCCGGTACAGAATTTCAAATATGACATTTGAGCCAGTGGGAAGCATTAACGAAATTGTGCGAATAGAGCAGGCCAAGCAAAAGGTATTTGGCGACAGCATGGCCGATGCGCTTGGTTTGGAACTGGGCATTTGAACCTGCCCACACAAGCCACCACATTGCAGGCAAGCTACTTTGATGGGCAGGTGCTGAAGGGCACCCCCGTCACAGTTCATAGCAATTCCGGGCAACTGGTATTTTTTCTGGGCGATACACAACACGCCATCGATTTAAGCAGTATTAAACGCTCGGAAAGCTTTGGCAATGCACCCATTGTGCTTGAACTGCCGGGTGGTGCCACACTTGAATTCGAGCGACAAACCAGTCTGAACACCCTGAAAGCATGGAATGTGCTTTCGCTTTCCTGGTTTGAAAAACTTCAATATCACCCTACCCGCTGGCTGTTGATCAGCCTTGTAAGCCTGGCCTTTGCGGTGGGTGTGTACGCGCAGGGTTTGCCAGTGCTCAGCAAGTGGATTGCTTTTGCTACCCCACAAGCCACAGTCTCGGCGCTGATGGAAGATGTGCTACCCACACTCGACGGCGTAATATTTCAACCCAGCAAGCTTGACGAAGAAACCAAAGCCACACACCAGCAACAACTGGAATCACTGTTGCAACACAGTAAGGACCAAGCCGAATTGGCTCATGTAAAGCTTGTATTTCGAAGCAGCAAAATAGGACCCAATGCGTTTGCCCTGCCCGATGGCACCATTGTGTTAACCGACGAACTGTTAAGTGCATTGCCAGCAGAAACAATACCTGGAGTTTTGGCGCATGAATTGGGTCATGTGAAACTTCGGCACATGACCCGCCGCCTGTTACAAAACGCATTGGTGGGCACCCTGATTGCCACATTTTCTGGTGATGTTTCAATACTGATCAGCAGCCTGGGCACACAGCTAATAGCACAGCACTACAGCCGTGAATTCGAGCGGGAAGCCGACTTGTTTGCAATTGACCTGTTTGTAAAACAAGGGCGCGAGCTGGCCACACTTGAACTTTTACATGAAAAATTGGGCAGCTTGGGCAAGGGAGAATCGGGAGAGACCTCTTACCTGGACAGCCACCCTGGTGCCGATGAACGGATCGAATTAATCCGATCGCGAACGCTGGGGGCCTCAATTTGATCACGCAAATGAATGGTTGCTGCCTTTAAGGTACCTGTGCTCAGATGTTGAAGCGAACGGCTTTGCAGGCTTAACCGAACATCGGAATAATTCAGATTTTTCACCTCATTGAAAGCCGATTGCAAATCTGTTGAGTCATTGCTGCCATGGCAAAACGGGGCTTCATGCCGGGGCAACACGCTGGCCACCAGGTCTTCAGCCAAATGAATATGAGTCTCGAAAGTAAGGGCTTCCTGCTCTGCCTGCACCAGTATGCGGGTGGGTTTGCCTTTGTCAGCGCGTTTAAGGTCGGGTTTGTAGCTGTTGTTAACCACCGCATCAAGACATACTTTCAAATTATCAGCCTGGGCATAAACCGATTGGCTGCATTCTTTCAAAGTATTCAGTTTTTGAAACACAGGCGCAGCCAAATAAGGCGACACACCCGATCTTCTGCATTGTTTAAGAAAGTCTTTGGAAATGGCGTTAACCGATTTGGTGAGCGCGCTGGATTCTTTTTTGATGGTGGAAACATCACTAATAAAGCCATTCAGCACTGCGGTGCTGTGTTGCAGTTGTGAGTGAAGGCTTCCTGTTGAATTCTGCATGCTTTAAATTCCAGAATGAGTTAAGGAAGCCTTCGTGAACCAGAATAAAAAATAGTTCCTTAGTGCCGCGGTTCTGTAGGCACTGTAATTTCGTTAACGAAACCCGCGATTCAACGCAGAAACCTGTTGACCCAGGCTCGACTGAACATTCTGAGGCGTGTAGTTGGCGGCGAATGCCAAATCATTGACGGCTGCATTGACCTTGGGCGCTTGGTCGGCTCCCAGCTTGCTGGTTCTCGTCATGATTTTTTCGATTTGGCGAGTGCTCCAGTCCACTTTGTGAGCCTGCGGAATCATGGCAACATTGCCGTGGAACAATCCTTCGTGGTGTGCTGAAAAGAAATCAATTTCACGGTCCAGGCTTTGTGCTTTGGATGCAAACGATTTAAGCGTATTTTTTGCGTTGTCCAACATTTTGATCAGTTGCCGGGCCTGAACCGGGCTGCCCTGTGTGCCATACACCAAACTCCTGTTGTTGCCTGTGGTAGCCACTACATGCGCTTTCATTTCCTTCGCAGTTTGTGCCAACCCAAGCGCAGCATTTGCCAAAGGTGAAACATCCCTTTTCATATTGGCCAGGTTTTGTTTGTTGATGTTGTGCAGCCGCACGATGGAGTCGTTGCTGCTTGCTGAATTTAAGTACATGGTTTTTCGTTTTTACAAAGTCCAAAAGGATTAGTCAGTTAACTTTGAAAAACGGAAGTTCAATGTTTATGCAGCGGTTGATCAGTTCTGCACAACAAAAATCCCGCTCGGGTTTTTAAAACCCGGCGGGATTTTTAAACTGCGCTTCAGGCAATCAGTTATTAAGCAGGCTGTTTGTCAAGCAACCTGAGCAAGCCTGCGCTTGCGTACGCCTTGTGCCAAAGTTTCCAGCACCTGCAGGCTGTCGTCCCAGCCCACGCAGCCATCAGTAATGCTTTGGCCATAGGTAAGGGGTTTGCCGGGCTCAAGGTCTTGGCGGCCTTCCACCAGGTGGCTTTCAACCATGACACCCATAATTCGGGCGTCGCCTGCGGCCAGTTGTTCGGCAATGTTTTCGCATACACCCACCTGGTTTTTGGGCACTTTGCTGCTGTTGCCGTGGCTGGCATCAATCATGATCCGGGCTGCAAGGCCGGCTTTGCCAATGTCGGCCGCTGCTGCTTCAACTGATGCGGCATCGTAATTTGGCCCTTTGCCGCCACGCAAAATAATGTGGCAATCTTCGTTGCCCGAAGTGCTTACAATGGCGCTGCGCCCTTCTTTGGTTACGCTCAAAAAGTGGTGCGGGTGTTGCGCAGCCTTAATGGCATCCACGGCAATTTTCACATTGCCATCGGTGCCGTTTTTGAAGCCAACTGGGCAACTAAGGCCCGAGGACAACTCGCGGTGAATTTGGCTTTCGGTGGTGCGGGCGCCAATGGCACCCCAGCTAACCAAATCGGCGATGTACTGCGGGGTAATCATGTCGAGAAACTCGGTGCCCGCTGGCAGCCCAAGGCCATTGATATTCAACAGCACTTCACGCGCCATGCGCAGGCCTTTGTTGATCTCGAAGCTGCCATCCAGGTTGGGGTCGTTGATCAAGCCTTTCCAGCCCACGGTGGTGCGTGGTTTCTCGAAGTACACGCGCATTACGATTTCAAGGTCTTCCGCGTATTTGTCGCGGTATACCTTCAACTTGTTGGCGTATTCCATGGCGGCTTTCACGTCGTGAATGGAGCAAGGCCCCATGACCACAATAAGGCGGTCGTCGCCACCATGCAATATTTTATGCAGTGCGGTGCGGCAGCCAGCAACTGTGTCGGCTATTGCGGAAGTAATTGGCACTTCTGCGATTAGGGCCGCAGGGGTGATCAGTTCTTTAATTTCTTTGATTCTCAAGTCGTCTGTTACCGTGTTCATGCCAATTCTCCTGAATGCTGGCGCGCTTTTTGTTCAAAGTGTCGGTTCAAAAAAAAAACCGCCAGGTGGTTCAGGCCTGGCGGTTTTGGGATCTGTTTGAACTATGTGTTTTTACGCACAACCCTCTTCCGCCGCTTGCCCAAACCAGGCAAAGAAGCCAAAAAATGCATAAAAAGAGTGCGCGAAGTTCGTGTTCATCTTTTAAATGTAATCAATTCATGGCCGCGGTGCAAGCGTGCTAGCTCAAATTCTAACAAGTCGTGGGTGGGTGTGGCAGGCATCCCACTGAAATGTCAGGAAATTTGATCTCAAATAACAGCTTACTGCGTGCCGCCCATGAGCAAGCCATCGATGCGCAAGGTGGGCTGCCCTACACCAACCGGTATGTTTTGGCCTTCTTTGCCGCAGGTACCTACTCCGTCGTCAAGTGCCATGTCGTTACCCACCATGGTAATTTTGATCAAAGACTCCGGGCCATTTCCCATGAGGGTGGCACCCTTCAATGGATAGGTAATTTTGCCGTTCTCAATTTTGTAGGCCAGCGAGGCTGAAAATACAAACTTGCCGCTGGTAATGTCCACTTGCCCACCACCAAAGTTGACGGCATAAACACCGTCTTTAACACTTGCAATAATTTCCTCGGGGGTTTTGTCGCCATTCAGCATGTAAGTGTTGGTCATGCGGGGCATGGGCAGGTGGGCGAAGCTTTCGCGGCGGCCATTGCCTGTTATTGGCATTTTCATCAACCGCGCGTTGGTCATGTCTTGAATGTAGCCGGTCAAAATACCGTCTTCAATCAAGGTGGTGCATTGGGTTTTGTTGCCTTCGTCGTCGATATTCAAAGAACCACGGCGGCTGGCCAAGGTACCATCGTCAACAATGGTCACGCCCTTGGCGGCCACGCGCTGGCCGATCATGCCGGAAAATGCGCTGCTACCCCGGCGGTTGAAGTCGCCCTCCAACCCATGACCAATGGCTTCATGCAGCAAAATGCCAGGCCAACCGGAACCCAACACCACAGTTTGTGAACCTGAGGGGGCTGGCCTTGCATCAAGGTTAACCAGCGCATGCTCTACAGCAGTATTGGCATGAAGCATTAAAAATGCATCATTAAAGTAACCAAAGTCATAACGCCCACCCGCTCCGGATGATCCCGTTTCACGGCGGCCTTTGTGCTCAACAACAACAGACACACTAATTCGCACCAATGGGCGCACATCAGCAGCCAACACGCCGTCACTGCGGGCAACCAACACTACGTCATAGGCACCGGCAATACTGGCTCTTACTTGTTTTACGCGCTTGTCGCGTTTGCGGGCGAATTGCTCCAGGCGCTTGAGCAAATTGACCTTTTCAGTAGACGTAAGCGTTGGAATGGGATTGAGGGGGCTGTACAGTGCGCGGCTTTCGGCACCGGTAAAACCTTTGCCTGTTTTCAGGTTGCGGTTGGCTGTTTTGCCCAAACTTGCAATTTCGCGAACCGATTTGGCAGCGGCCATTATTGGTTTAAAGGCGATGTCATCAGAATAGGCGAACGCTGTTTTGTCGCCACTGACCGCACGCACGCCAACACCCTGTTCAATGTTGTAGCTGCCCGATTTCACAATGCCTTCATCTAGCGACCAACCCTCAATGCAGCCGTACTGGAAGTACAGGTCGGCAAAGTCCACCTTGTGGGAGAAAATTTCACTGAAGGCCTTTTGAATGTGGCCTTCGTCGATCCCGTAAGGGGTCCACAACAGGCTTTGGGCGGTGGCCAGGTTGGAAATGGCCAGGTCTGCTACTTTCATTTTGAATCCTTTAAAGCACGCGGTGCGCAAGCGCGGGCAGGCTGTTTCGCACATCAACTATCTTAACAGGGTCAAGCTGGCCCAGCACGACTCCCTCGCCTTGTTCCAGCACATTCTCAACCTCGCCCCATGGGCTTACCACCATGGAATGGCCCCAGGTACGGCGCCCATTCTCGTGCACACCACCCTGCCCACAAGCCAGCACATAGCACTGGTTTTCAATGGCGCGCGCGCGCATGAGTACTTCCCAATGGGCTCGGCCCGTGGTGTATGTAAATGCAGCAGGCATGACAATTAAATCAACTGGCCCCATGGCGCGGTACAACTCGGGAAAGCGAAGGTCGTAGCACACAGACAAACCCACCTTAAATCCGTCAATATCAGCCACAACCGGAGTTTTTCCGGGCAACAGCACTCGGGCTTCGTCGTAAGTTTCATCGCCTTTGGTAAAGCAAAACAAATGTATTTTGTCGTAGCGGGCCGTGCATTCGCCTTGTGGATTGAATACCAAGGTGGTGTTGTACACGCGGCCATCTATCTCGCTGGTGATAGGCAGGGTACCGGCCACAATGTGCAGGTTGCGCACTGCCGCCTGGTCAGCAAGAAATTGCTGAATCGGGCCGCTACCAAAGGGTTCAGCAATTGCCAGCTTGTCGGTGTCTTTGTGGCCCATCAGGCAAAAATACTCTGGTAACAACACCATGCGCGCGCCCTGCTTGGCGGCCCGGCCAATCAGGCGTTGTGCAATGTCCAGGTTACGTTCAAGGTCGGGCGTGGCAATCATTTGCAGGCTTGCAACCGTCATGGGCTTGCTCATGGGTTGATTCATGCTAGTTCCTGGTGTTGATGTCGTTGGTGGGCTGGGTTGTTGCATCGCCCTTTCGAACTCGCTCAATAACCGGGGCCACCCAGGGGCCACTTACCTGATACTGAAAGGAAAAAATTTTCGACAAGGGATCTTTCAACACAAAGTCGGCAATCAAGGAGGCAATACCCACCGCCGGGTTGGCTGCAATCACGGAGTAAATCAGTGACCCGCCAGCAGGGTTCAAGTCGGGCAACACCACCACATTCAGGTTTTGGGTCTCGCTTTCAAGGTCCAGTTTTCCATCCATCAAGACAGTGGCGCTGGGCCCTGTCATTTTGAAATTCTGGGTACTGGCAATACCCTCTTTCATGGCCACATCGGCCTCCATGGTGTCGTAAGCAAAGCCTTCGGAAAACACATCTTTAAAATCAAGAGTGAAGCGCCGCGGAATGCTTTGCAGAGAAAGCACGCCCAACAATTTGGCCACACCGGGATCGGCTTTCAAAAACTGCCCCTTGCTGCTTTTCAGCTTGAATTGACCACTCAGGCTTGCATAGTCAATGTTCGTGGGGGCGTCATTCCAGCGCAATCGCCCAAGCAGCGTACCTTCCCCCCCCTGAAAAACCCCGGCCATGCCGAGTCGGGTCAACAAGCCTCCGGCATCTTTCACGGTTTGGTCTACTTCAATGTCGGTGCGCTGATTCTTCAGGTTTTCACCGTACTGCCAAACCCCCTTGGCCCGGGTAATCGATTCCGGGTTTTCAATGCGCAGTTCTTCCAGCTTCCATTCTTTCGGGCGTTGGCCTAGTTCGGCGCGCGCCTGTTCCTCGCGGGTTTGGTTCACCGCGATCAACTTCAACTTGCCAAGGGGCAAGTCATTCAGCGTGAAATTCTCTACCTGCACGTCCAGAGCAGGAATGCTGGAGGCTGGCTCCTCAACCAGGTCACGTATGCCGCTGTCGAGCGTTTTGGGAATGACCAGCGTTTTAAAACGAGCCAACACCGCGCCATCGGGCCGTTGTTTGTCGGAAATCCATGAGAGGTAACCATCAACCCCTTTGGCTTTCACATCAAACTGCCAACGCTTTTCGATGGTACGGGCTGCCACTGCCACACCTTCAAATGATTTACTGCCCATGTTCAGGCGTTCGGTGCGAATACCCACCTTCATGTTGACGGTGGTGTCGCCGGTAGGGTCGCCCAACATTTCACCCATCAAACCCATGTTGCCCGAAGCGGAGGCCGAGGTGATGTCGTTGAAAACAGCACGCCAGGTATCAAGGTCAATTACGGGCACCCGAATATCACCCTGTATGCCAGCGGTGGGCATCGCCAAGGGCGCGCCTATTGCAAACTGCATGGAATCAATTCCAGCCCGCCCGGCCTTTTCAAGCACAATGGCGCGGAGTTGCGCCAAGGGCTTTCCGTCTGGGCCTAAATCGATTTGCCAGCGTTCGCCCTGCGAAGAACTTGTCTGGTTCAACTTGAAAGGCAAACGGGCATCCACTTTTTTGGCAAAAGGTGCTGGCAGTTTCACTTCCAACCCCTGCAGCTGGCTATTAACATCCACGGCCACACCATTCTCGCGTGTGGCCACAACCACCGAATAAGGAGTGCTTCCCGCCAGGTAGGGCTCTGTCAAAGGGTTTAAGTATTGGGCAAGGCCTTTGGCACGAGCTGTTCCATTGGCCCGAATCTCCATGCGCCCACTGGCATCCGTAGTGCCTTTGAACAGCACTGGCCCGCCCAGTGCCTGGCCTTGAAGCTGATCAATAAACAACCCTTTGTTGGAGAACTGAATGATTCCATCCACATTGCTGACCACAGGCATGCCACGCACCACACGAATGGAATTGCCCTGTAGCGTGAGGTCGCCTTTGACCTGTGTTTTTTCAGGATCGGCAATCGGAATATTCAGCTGTAAATCCAGTTTCGCATCGCCTTCAACCTGGGCATTGATCAGCGCCTCATTCAAAATTTCACGCACTGGGCTTTGATTCACAAAGGCAACCATTTTGGCCAACTCGCCTTGGCCCTGACCCTTGATTTCCAGCAAGGGCTCCCAGGCATCCAGGTTATCAATGCTGGCTTGCACGCCCTTCAGGCTGACGCCCAAAGTTTCAGCTTGCTCTGCTTCAATCAGCATGCGTTTACCCACAAACAAGGCTTTGCCGTTCACTTTCTGAATTCCAGGCCAGCCAGGGGCATAGCTTAGCTCGCCGTTCTCAAAAGGCACTTCAATTTTAAATACGCCGGGGTGTTTGGCATCGGCAAAGGGGAAATCGCTTAATCGGCCCTTCAATTCAAAGTGACCATTTTTTGCAGTACCCGCCTTCACATTGTCGTTTAACCATTCACGCGCACTGGCACCAACCACCAAGGGCAGGTATTTAACCACGCGTGCAATGTTGGCCACTGGCAAGGTGCCTTTGATATCGACCACATCAGACTCACCTTGACGAAACTGGTAACTGCCTGACACCTGAGCCTCGAGGTCTGTGTTGCTTACCTTCAGTTGCTCCACCAAGAATTCAGCAGGCTGATTGGCCGTGAACACCTCTCGCCAAGTGCCTCGCCCCTCAATCGAATCAAACGCCAGGGTTTCTGCTTCAAATATTTCTGGCAGTGAAACTTCAGAATTGCTGCCGACCAAGGTCCATTCACCTTTGGAATCGTCACCCTTGAAAGTGCCACTGAGATTTTTAAAACCTGTGACGCGCCGGTTCGATTGTGGCGAAGGGTCTCGATACAGTACCGTTAACTTGCTGAAATCAATATCCGATTTGAATGAAACGGATTCCTCAAGAGGCTTTTTACCAGCGGTTCGCCAATCCAGCGCCATTCGGTTAACTTGACCCGCCACCGAAAAAGACCTCAAAAGCTCAAGCCACTGGGGCTGCCCAAGGTGAGGGCCCAATTCAAGTACCACGGCCTGGGCCTGGGCTGCATCCAACTGCTGAAGCTGGACTGCCCAATCTACGCCACTGTCATCCGCCTTTTGTTTCAGCGACAAATCGGTTGGACCAAACTGCTTTTGCCCAGCAATACGGCCTTGCAACTGGCGAATCGAAATTGCATTGGGTTCAAAAAGAGCATGCTCACCCTGTACTTCAACCAAAGCGCTGGTGTTGGTCATGTCAAACGGTATGGCATTCACCTCGGGGTTGGAGAATCTCAGCTTTCCAATTCGAGCATCCAGCAACGAACGTTGCACAAAGCCGCCCTCAAAATCGATCCAAAGGTTTCCCTGGGGCTGGGTAAGGTCCACATCAAAACCAAGCATTTTGAATACTGGCTTCAGCGGCTCAGTTTGATCCACCAAAGCACTGGCATAAAGAGTGCCTTTCCATTTGGAAATATCGCCCAAACGGCGTTCAAGCAAGGGGGTTTTAAAATTCAAGCGGGCATTGAACGGAGTTTGGGCCAGCACGGGCAATTTGAAAGCAAGCCCTGCCTGGTGGCGACTTAAACCGTTGACCAACAACAGCTCAGCTTCAATGGCTTGGGCATCAGGAAATTGCCCCATGGCATCTTTCCAGTTCACAACACCATTTTTCAGCAACACGCGTTGCTGCGCCAATAACCAATCCAGGCCAGGGTTACCCTCGGTTCCATCGTCAATTAAGGGAATACCGGCAACTTCAAATATGCCTTGGGAATTGCGCACCACGCTGAGCGTAGGCGATTGCACTTCCAGATTTTTCAAACGCGGGTTAAACGCAAGGATACTGGGTAGCGACCAGGTCAGGTGAACCTGGTCGGCCGTGAAACCTGGCTCACCACTGGCTTGGGGCAAACGAATGTTTTGTACCACCAGCAACGGCCCAAAACCCCGCCAACTGGCCTGTATCTTGCCAATTTCAAGCGCTGTGCCTGTTTGGGTTTGCAGGTACTGCTGAATTTCCGGGCGATAACGGTCAATTTCTGGCAATACCAACCATTTAATCGCCAAAAGTGCGATACACAAGGGGGTGTAAACAGCAATCAGCGCCCAAAACAGCACCGTCCCTGCGCGCCTAAGCGCGGGGTTACCCCTGACTTGTTGCACCAGTGCCTGGTTTGTTCCTTCCTGCAAGAAATACCGCCCGAATAATGATCAACACCTGTAGTACGCTATTGTAGAACCAAGCTTCACTTTATAACGGCACGCATGAACGACGCACTGGATTTCTATCATCAGGTTTGGCCCAACCACTCCGAGTATGCCAAACGCTGGCTCAACAGGTTCCCGCAATGGAATACCACCGAGCACGATAACGATCACCTTTTGAACAGCATAGAAACCTGGCTGGAAAAAGCCCGAGAGTTAAACGATGAAAAGGCGCTGATGGCCGAACTTCGCTTGGTTCGGCAACGCAGCATGATTGAAATCATGCGCCGCGACCTGCAGGGCAAGGTTGATTTGTTCGAAGTGACAGAGGCTTTGTCCTTCCTGGCCGATGCGGCTGTGCAAATTGCACTGAAGTTCAGCCACAAAACACAGGCCGAGCGTTTTGGCGAACCGGCCAACGGCGATTGCATGATGGTGGTTGGCATGGGCAAGCTGGGTGGCCTTGAATTGAATGCTTCCAGCGACATTGACCTTATTTTCTTGTACAACCAGGACGGTGAAACACTGGGCGGCCCCAATGGCAAAACCCAATCACATGCAGAATTCTTTTCGCAGGTGGGCAAACGGGTTATCAAAATAATTTCCGAAGTCACCGACGAAGGCTTTGTATTTAGAGTCGACATGCGCCTGCGCCCCAACGGTGACTCTGGCCCACTGGTGGTGAGCCTGGACATGCTAGAGGAGTATTTTGTAGTGCAGGGCCGCGAGTGGGAACGCTATGCCTGGATCAAGGCCCGCGTGGTGAACTGGGCTGTAGATCCTTCGCAAGACGCTGCCTTTCAACAAAGTCTGGACAACCTGAACAACATTGTCAGGCCCTTTGTGTTTCGCAAATATCTCGATTTCGGTTCCATTCGTGCCTTGCGCGCCCTGCATGTGCAAATTCGCAATGAAGTGAACAAACGGGAAAGCCAACACCCCGGCTCTGTGCACGTAAAACTGGGGCGTGGTGGTATTCGTGAAATTGAATTCACCGCGCAGGCCTTTCAGCTGATTCGTGGTGGCCGCGAACCCAAGCTGCAATTGCGGCGCACAGTTGATGTGCTGGAAGTGTGTGTGGAATTGGGGCTGATTACGAAGGACGACCACGACAAAATGGTGGCGGCTTATCGTTTTTTACGCAACCTTGAACACCGACTTCAATATGTGGACGACGCACAAACCCACCGCCTTCCGGCGAGCCCAACCGAGGTACTGCGTATTGCCAGGTCGATGGGTTTTCAAGACCCGGGCAATTTCATGAAAACATTGAAACGCCACATGGATTACGTGGCCAGCCACTTCGATGTGGTGTTTGGCGACAAGCAGGAAGACGAAGAAACACCAAGCCTTGAACTGCCATGGGCAGACAAACTAACCCAGGGATTCAGTAATCCACAGGCTGCGCAAGATCGTTACCAGCACTTTGTTGAATCAAGCCGATATCAAACACTGCCAAGCGCGCACAGGGAAAGGGTTGACCGGCTGATGCCGGCCATGCTGGCCGCCGCGGGTGCAACAGCAGCCCCGGATTCCTGCTGGCGTTATTGTTGTGAATTGATCGAGACCGTGTCGCGCAGGGGGGCCTACCTCAGCTTGCTGGACGAATACCCAATCGCCCGCATGCGGGTAAGCCGTATGCTTGCGGCCAGCCCATGGGCAGCGAACTTTTTGATTAAACACCCGCTGTTGCTGGATGAATTGCTGGACAGCCGAACGCTGCTGACCCCACCCGACTTCAAACAGTGGAAGCAACAACTTCGTGACCTACTGGACCAGGCCAAATTGCCCGATGGGCAAGCCGACCTGGAGCGGCAAATGGATTTGATTCGGGAACAACACCATGCCCAATTGTTCAGGGTACTTACTCAAGACCTTGAAAACCTGCTGACTGTTGAGCATGTGTCTGATTTATTGTCGGAACTGGCCGATTGCACACTTGAAATCATTCTGGAACGTGCGTGGGACCAGTTGGCCAAACGGCACCGTGCGCACCCGCGTTTTGCAGTGGTGGCTTATGGCAAACATGGCGGCAAAGAATTGGGCTATTCCTCCGACCTTGACCTTATTTTTCTGTTTGAAGACGAGGACGACCGAGCACCCGATTTATACGCCCAACTGGCCAAACGCATGAACCGTTGGCTAACAACACAAACAGCCGCGGGCACTTTGTTTGAAACTGATTTTCGCCTTCGCCCCAACGGGGAAGCCGGTTTGCTGGTTAGCAGTGTGGCCTCGTTTGAAGACTACCAGCGCCGCGAAGGTGGTGTGGGTGCCTGGTTTTGGGAACACCAGGCTTTAACCCGCGCGCGTTTTTGCGTGGGCGACGTTGAAATAGGCAAAAAATTCGAAACACTGCGCGAAGAAATTTTGCAACTGCCCCGCGACTGGAACGATGTGAAAAAAGAAGTGATTACCATGCGGCAGAAAATGCTGGACGGACACCCCAACAACAGCGACCTGTTTGATGTAAAACACGACCTTGGCGGCATGGTGGATGTGGAATTCATGGTGCAAGCTTTGGTACTGGGTTATTCACACCAACACCCTGAACTGACGCGAAACAAAGGAAATATCTGGTTACTGAAAAAGGCCGGGGAACTTGGCCTGGTGCCTGCAGAGCTGGCCAACCATGTGGCCGATGCGTACCGCCAACTGCGTGCCAAGCAACATGCTTTGCGACTGGCCGGGCAAGACAAATCGCTCACCGGCGACCCCGCTTTGATGGTGATGCGCAAACCCATTCGAATGCTGTGGGAAAATTTGATGGGGTGACCTTACAAATTACTTCGGCACAGTCACCTGATACATCCGCTTTTGAAGCGTGCCTGTTTTGCGCGCCAAAAAAGGTGAATTTCTGCGTTTGTCAAAGTAGCGTGGCGCTGGCAACATGCCCGCCATGCGCGCTGCCTGGTAACTGCTCAGTTGCGCGGCGCTAACGCCAAAATGGTGTTTGGCGCCGGCTTGCGCGCCATAAACACCATTGCCCCACTCCACCACGTTCAAGTAAACCTCAAGTATTCGGCGCTTGTCCCAAATGGCTTCAATCATCAAAGCGATCACCAACTCCTCGGCTTTGCGAATATAACTGCGCTTGCTGGTCAAAAATAAATTCTTGGCCAATTGCTGTGTGATGGTAGAACCGCCATGGGTTACCCGCCCACGCCGCTCGTTGCGCTTCATTGCCAATTCAATGGCAGCCATTTCAACGCCCTTGTGGGTCATGAAACCGCTGTCCTCAGCAGCAATCACAGCGCGCTTTAAATTCAAAGATATTTTGTCGTAGGGCACCCACTCATGTTTCAACTGAAAACCTGGCTCGGTTTTGCGAATTTCAGCCAAACGTGTTTGCATGAAACTGGTGCTGCTTGGGTTCACATGCGTCCACACCGCAATTTGTGCAAGGTACCAAAGTTGCAGCAACACAATGGCACAAAACCCCCAAAAGAAAATTCGCCACAACCACACCAAGGGGTTCAAGCTGAATTTGCGCTTGCCGCCAGCAGGGGAGTTTTTTCTGCGTGCCATGGTCATTGTTGTTTGGCTTTGGCAAGCAAGGCTTGCCGAACTTTGGTCAAGGTTTCAAGCGCATTGGGTGCCTGCCCGGTCCACACTTCAAAGGCCTGCTGGGCTTGAAACACCAACATACCCAAGCCGTCGCTACACGGCAAATCACGGTTACTGAGGGAGCGCATAAATGGCGTGGGCTCGGCGGCGTACATCATGTCGTATGCCAGCACGGCACGCTGAAACCAATCGGGGTGAAGTGCAGGTACTTCGCCATTGAGGCTACTTGACGAGGCATTCACAATAACCACGGGTGCACCAGGAATATCAAAATGCGAGGGTGGTGTATCAAACCCCCCACCCGCAGCAGGCAAGTCGATTGCCTCAGCGCGCTGCGCCAATTCGCGGGCTTTGCTCACGGTGCGGTTCAGCACTGTGAGGTGCTGAACACCGGCTTGCTGAAAGGCGGCCACACAACCACTGGCAGCACCGCCAGCACCAATCATTAATATTTGGCACTGCTCCAGGTGCATACCCAGCACGCGTAACTGCCGATTCAAATCTCGACACAAACCACCGCCATCGGTGTTGTCGCCCAACATGGTGCCATCGGCATTGAATTTCAGGGTGTTCACTGCCTGCGCGAATTCGGCAGCAGATGTCAGCGTGTGTGGGCGCGCGCTGGCCAAAGCAAAAGCCTCAAGCTTGAAAGGCACAGTAACGTTCGCACCTTTTACTCCCGCAGCTTTCAGGGCTGCCACTGTTTGAACAAAGCCATTCAAGGGGGCAAGCACGCGCTCATATTGCAGGGGCAAGTCAAGCTGCGCAGCAAAATCGGCATGAATGAAAGGCGACATACTGTGCGCGATCGGATTTCCAATCACCACATATCGGTCTGCTTGGCGAATCAACGCATTCAACAGTGAATCTCCCTGAACTTAATACTCGGTGCTAATGGTGTCACGGCTGAAAACCCAAGTGCGGGTAATGGCCAAAACATCGGCTTTACGCCGCATTTCAGACGGGAAAGGTGGAAATGGCGCAGCCATTCTTAATATGCGCAAAGCCGCTCTGTCCAGTACAGCAGAACCTGAGGAACGGTCCACCTCAATGTCTTCAAGTGTGCCGTCTGCACGCACATAGGCGGTCAACCTCAACTTGCCGTATATACGACCTTTCAACTCTTCCGGGTAGTTTGCGTTGCCCACCTGCTCTACCTTGGCTCGCCAAGCCTCTTCGTATATTGCAAAAGCATAGGGTGATGTACTGGGCGAGAAAAAATGTTTGCGCGGGCGCTCGTTGTAACTTTTGATGTTGTCTGCAATTTGCGCCTGCAACCTTTTTATTTCAAGCGCGCGCTGGCTTTTAGGGTCATCGCCCTGACGGGTATCTGGCACCTCATTTTGCAACTCGGAGCGAAATTCAACGCCAGCCATATTGCGCTGCAAGGTTTCCAACGCTTTCAGGCGTTCCTGAACTGCAATCAGCTCGCGCTGGTTAACCGTGTCATCCGCTTGCCCGGGCAAGGTGGTGGCCCTCCCCTTGTCGGCTTGCCCTCCACCATCCAGTGCAACCTGTGCAAGCACCTTGGCGTCAGCCGGTGTTTTTGGTGATTGTGCGTTCACCAAAATCACTTCAAGCGGACGGCTAAAAGCAGTGTCAACCTTTGGTTTGGCAAAATGAACCGACAACAACAAGGCGTGAAGGAACACCGACAACACCAGTGCCTTTTTCAAGTTAATCTCGCCAAGTGGTGCACGCAATGCATTCAAGCCGCGGAACCCTCCGAAGAACTGTCTGCTGCAGAGGAATCGTCTGCTGCATTAAGCCCTTCCGATTCACCCGCTTCAATCACAGCCACAGGCGCTTCGGGAAGCTCAATGTTTTCTTCCTCGTCTTCTTCCTCGTCATCGTCCAGCAAACGTGTGGGTGTTCCCTTTTTCAGGGCAATCAGCTTGCAAGAAACCGTCAGCGTTAATTCATCTACCTGATCCAGCTCAACTTCCACCTGCACGCCCCGGCCAGGCGAAGTTACGCCAACCAAACGCACAAACAAGGGAATGTCATCCAGCCGCACCAGTTCGTCTTTCACCACAACGCCATCAAAGTGTTTGCGGCCTTTTTGCTGAATCCAGCGCAGGCACCAGTAACGCTCCATGCTTTGCTGAAATTCGGCATAGGCTTTGTAAGTGACGTCAAAACTATTCACTGCCGACAGCAGTTCCGCATCGGTTGCTGTGTACACCGGTGCTTCCTGGCGAAGCAGCGAAATAAGTTGCTGCTGATTTACCAAATCTACATAACGACGCAAGGGTGAGGTGCTCCATGCGTATTGCGGTACGCCCAACCCCACGTGCGGCCCAGCATGAGTAGACATTCTTACGCGGCCCATGGGGGGTTGCACCCGGTAAATGCCGGTCACCTTGCATTCATCCAGCATGCCACCCCATTCACGGTTCACGTAGATCATCCATTCGGCCACCAACAAATCAAGTGGCGCATCACGGCGGCGGGGCTGAATTTCAACTGTGCCGTCATCGCTAACGTAAAAATTGAAATCGATGCGAGTGTGTTTCTCGGGCTGACCGCGAACGATTTCACGCTCCATGCGCAATACACACGAACTTTTCCACAGCATTTTCAGCGCCGGGAAAAACTCGCCCACTACCTCAAGTTCGTTCAACTCGGGGTCTTCCAAAACCTCTTTGGACAAGGCGGCGTCCAAGTGATTGTGGCGCAGGTTCGCAGCCATGGGCACTTGCTCAATGGCGCTGTAGGGCTCGCTGATCAGCTCGCCAGTTTCGGTGCTTACTTCCACATAAATACTGACCGATGCCACAGTGCGGCCTTCTGCCAACGTGGCCAATTCAACCACCTGGTCAGGCAGCATGGTAATTTTATCGCCGGGCGCATACACAGTTGAAAGGCGCTCGCGGGCTACACGGTCGTATGGGCTGCCACGGGGAATCAACAATGCAGGTGCTGCAATGTGCACACCAATACGGGCGCTTTTTTCATCCAGCCAAACCACGCTGAAGGCATCGTCAATTTCTGTGGTTGAAATGTCGTCAATCGAAAACGCGCGCACATTGGCCACAGGCAGTTCCGCCAAATCGGCGGGCACTTCGGGAGCCGGCAAATCAATTTCTGGGCCCTTGGGAAAATAAATGGCGGCAAAACGCGCGCGCATCATTTCATGAACCGTTTTGAATGCACCGCACTCAATGAGCAACACATCAGGCGAACGGCCAGCCTCTGTGCAAGCCAACATCAGCGCTTTGTACTCAGCGCTGTTTTTATCAGGCCGCACCAACAATGTGGCGGCCTGTTTTGCAAAGCCATCGGGTAGCTCGCGGCGCACCAAGGCGTCGGCCCAGGCCTGCTGCTGCTCAGCAGCCAGGCGCTTCTTCTCCAAGCCAGCCAAGGCCGCCTGCAAAATTTCTGGCGGGGCTGCGCGGTACATGCCCTTGCCTTTGCGGTGAAAATGAACTGGCGCCGAATGCAGGGCGGCAAGGGTAGCCGCCTGTTGAACCACTGTGGGGTTTTCACCAAAATATTCTTTGGCCATGGCGGTGAAATCAAACTCGCCCTCGGGCGAGCATTCCCACAAAAACTCGGTGTCCACTTCTTTGGCCAAAGCTTCTACCTGCGTGTGGAATTCAGCACATTCGAGCGTGTCGAATTTCAGCATGACACTGTTGGATTTCACCTTGGTGCGTTTGCCATGCAAGGTTTCCACTTGGTAAGCGTTGCCCTGCTCTTGAAGCACTCGGCCCACTTTAAAGGCACCGGCCTCTTCGTAATACAAATTCATCAACTGTCCTAAAGGTAGTGTTCAAGTTGGGGCAGGAATACTTCCATGACCCACAACGGTGTTCGGTTGGGCTTGCGCGAAAAACGCGCACAACGGGCATACCACACGCGTGCGGTGCCTGGCCGGTTCATCTCGGCTTTCAAAGCCGGGGGCAAAAGCTGCTGCACCCAAGGCTGCCGCAAGGGCAAACGTGCAAAATAAAGTTCGCCACGTTTTACCTGTGGGTCTGAAAAAAGCACCGTGCCCAAAGAGCGTGTGCCCAAGCCCCGCCAAAAATGCCAGTCATTCACAGGGCCGTCTGTTTTAACCAGTGTTTGGGCCAACACCACTGGCGCATTGTTCACATGCAGGCGCACCAGCCGCTGCCGCATTGCTTGCCCGCTTGCGCCACGCCCCTTGGTACCTGGCCCGTTTTTAATCAATACCTTGCCTTGCGCCACAGGCTCTACTTTAAACCCTTTGTTCAAACCCACTAAACGCCGGGTTAGCGAACCGGGTGTACTCGCCCAGTTTCGTGCCCACACAGGCCAGCTTGGTGGGCAATGGCTTGTCCACTTAACAGAACCGCTCATGACATACCCAAGGCCAGTTTTACAAAGGGCAAAATTTCATCGAAATCGCTCAGTGCATGGTCAGAACCCAGCAGGTGCAGTTGGTGCGCACCCTTGTAACGCGCCAGCATGGTGTCACAGTTCAGTACCTCATCATCACGCGCAGCCACAAGAAAGTAGCGCTGCGGATCGATCAAGCTGGTTTGCTCCATGGCTTTCAAGTCGCCCAGGTAAGCGGGCACAAACTCAATTTCTTCTTCAGAAAAATAAACTTTCTTTTTACCGATTTGATCCTGTAAATCGTCATATGGCTTAATGGCCGGGTTCAATAACACCACCGTGGCGTGGGTATGCAACTCCCCAAGCACGGTGGCATAAAAGCCACCCAGCGAACTGCCTATAAAAGTGAGCGATGTGTTGGGTTGGCTTTCCAGCCGCGTATTAACCTGCTGCTCAACCAGTGCCAACGCCTGTGCAGGCGAGGCGGGCAAATCGGGCACCCACAAATGGCTGCTTAAACCCGCCTGGCTGAACATATCAATCACCCTCTGGGCTTTCACCGATTTCGAAGATGACCTGAACCCGTGCAGGTACACCACCAGGTCAGCCACGCCGCCCGTGCGTGCAAAAGCGCCGGGGCTGTTGAAGTTGAAAGGCGTCAAGCCTTTGCTCCCGAGGCCAATTCATCGAGCAACTTTTGGTGAATACCACCAAACGAACCATTGCTCATGGCCACTACCCAATCACCGGGCTGCGCAAGGGACACCACGTGCTTAACTACTTCGCTCAAGTTATCACTGGTAAACAGCCTTTCGCCCACGCTGCCCAGGGTGTCGCGCACATTCCATTGAATGCCTGCGGTGTAACACACCACTGCTTGCGCTTGCTCAAACGAAGCGGGTAAGGCTTGCGCCAAGGTACCCATTTTCATGGTGTTGGAACGGGGCTCAAACAAAGCAATCAAACGGCCTGCCGGCTTTCCATCGGCCACAGCAATTTCTGCCATGCGGGCCTTGGCCCCTTCCAAGGTAGTGGCTATGGCCGTGGGGTGGTGGGCAAAGTCATCGTATACCTTCACACCGGCAGCTTCGCCGCGTAGTTCCATGCGGCGCTTCACACCGGGAAATGCGCTCAAGGCCTTGCATGCGTCGGCCACCCCTACACCCACCGCATGGGCCGCAGCAATCACCGCCAAGGCATTGTTCACATTGTGCTGGCCCGACCAGTCCCATTCAACCAGGCCTTTTACTTCACCATTCTTCAGAACTTCAAACCGGGATGCGCCCAACACCTTGGCCTGCCAAGGGGCGTCGTCACCGTTGGCGGAAAAACGCTCAACGGGAGTCCAACAACCACGTTTCAACACGCGTTCCAGAGAATCGGTGTTGGCAGGGCAAATAACCCGCCCTTGAGAAGGCACGGTGCGCACCAGGTGGTGAAATTGGGTTTCTATCGCAGCAAGATCGGGAAAAATATCGGCGTGGTCGTATTCCAGGTTGTTTAACACCGCAACAACCGGGCGGTAGTGCACAAACTTCGAACGTTTGTCGAAAAACGCAGTGTCATATTCATCGGCTTCAATAACAAAGCAATCGCCCTGCCCCAAAGTGGCCGACACGCCAAAGCCACCGGGCACGCCGCCAATCAAAAAACCTGGGACCAAGCCCGCCTGCTGCAACACCCAAGCCAACATGGAGCTGGTGCTGGTTTTGCCATGGGTACCTGCCACAGCCAACACTTTGCGGCCACGCAAAATATGCTCGCCCACCCACTGGGGGCCACTGGTGTAAGCCAAACCCTGGTTCAAAATGGCTTCCATCAGGGGGTTACCGCGCGACACCACATTGCCCACCACCCACAGGTCTGGCTTGATTGCCAACTGTTCTACGCCAAACCCCTCGGTCAACTCGATGCCCGCCTGGGTCAGCTGCGTGCTCATGGGTGGGTAAACATTGGCGTCGCAGCCGGTCACGGTGTGGCCCAAGGCCTTGGCCAACTGGGCAACGCCGCCCATGAAGGTGCCACAAATACCGAGAATGTGGATGTGCATTCTTTCTTCCTTTCAGAACAAGCCCATATTGTAGTGCCTGTGAATTTGGATACACTGCCGGTATGGAAGAATTCTTCGCCCCGCAAGACGAACTTCGCACAGAAATTGCGATGACAGCCGCCCGATTGATTGCCGAGGAGGGTCTGGATTACGCCACTGCACGCAACCAGGCCATAAAAACCCTGCTTGGCAAACAGCGTGTGCCTCGTGAACGGCTGCCCTCTGATCAAGACATTCAAGACGAACTGCGTGCTTACCAAGCCCTGTTTCAAGCCGACAGCCAACCCGGTGAATTGAACGAATTGCGCGAAGTTGCACTCCAATTCATGCAAGGCATCAAGCAGTTCGAGCCCATTGTGTACGGTGCAGCCGTCAATGGCACAGGCAGCGCGCATTCCGATGTGCATTTAATTGCATTTGCGGATGATGAAAAAGAAGTGGATTACTGGTTGTTGAACCAGAAAATCAATTTCGATGCTTGCGAAGACGCCTTGCTGGCCGGTAAATCATTCCCTGCTGTGGCCTTTCGCTGGAAGCAGCGGTGGTTTCAACTGGGTGTGGCCAGCCCTGTGCAACGCCGTGGCCTGTTGAACAGGCAAGCACCCGACGGCACCCTTTTTCAAACTGACATTGCGGGCCTTGTCCGCCTAATAGAAGCACCATGAAAAACAAACTAATTCCGATAGTTACAGCAATTCTTGCCCTTGCGATTGGACTGTATTTTGGTTTGAAACCGAAAAGCAGCGCTGATTACCCACTGAGTGGCTACACATTTGACACCCCGCAGGGTGGCTCGCTCGACTTAAGCGCATTGAAAGGCAAAGTGGTGGTTCTTAACTTCTGGGCAACCTGGTGCCCGCCCTGCGTGGAAGAAATGCCCGAACTGGATCACCTGTATCCGCAGCTTCAGGCCCAGAATGTGGAGCTGATCGGCATTGCCATTGATTCTCCCAGTAATGTGGCGCAATTTCTTCAAAAAACCCCAGTAAATTACCCGATCGTGCTCGCTGGCATGACTGGCACCGAGCTTGGAAAAGCCTTGGGCAACCAACAGGGCGGATTACCATTTACCGTCATTTTGGATGAAAATGGTAATAAAATACTCACAGAAGCCGGCAGAATACAGATGAGTACTATCACCAACGCACTCCAACGCTAAAATCGGGTATGCTCACGCAACGCCTGATTTGGGCGAACCACGAAGCAAGGTTCACCAACGCCCTTCAAGGTGGAAAATAATTGATTTTCAGTGCACACTAAGCGAAGTTAGGCTCAATTAACCTAGCGCTTGGTGATGTACTGCCATACAAAACCAACCTCCCTAGATGGAGCAAGTAAATGGACCTCAGAAAGCTAAAAACCTTGATCGACCTGGTCGCCGAATCCGACATTTCCGAACTGGAAGTGACAGAAGGCGAGGGCAAGGTAAGAATCGTCAAAAGCCAGCCTCAATACACCATGGCCACGCCGCAGCAAGTAATGCAGCAAGCACCTGCCGCCATGGCAGCACCGGCCGTTGCTGCTGTTGCCGCCCCTGCCGCAGCCGCAGAAGCACCAGCCGCACCCGTAGATGCCGGCCACAAAGTAACCTCTCCCATGGTGGGCACGTTTTACCGCGCACCAAGCCCAGGCGCGTCCAATTTCGTTGAAATTGGCAGCACAGTAAAAGAAGGGCAAACCATTTGCATTATTGAAGCCATGAAGTTGCTCAATGAAATTGAGTGCGACAAGTCTGGCGTTGTAAAGGCAATTTTGGTCGAAAACGGCCAACCCGTGGAGTTTGGTCAAGCTCTGTTCGTGATCGAATAGAACAGGAGCAGCCACCATGTTTGGAAAAATTCTGATCGCCAACCGCGGCGAAATAGCCCTGCGCATTCTGCGCGCCTGCAAAGAAATGGGCATTAAAACCGTGGCGGTTTACTCCACCGCCGACGTAGACGCCAAATACGTAAAGCTGGCCGATGAATCAGTGTGTATCGGCCCCCCCAGCTCTAAAGACAGCTACCTGAACATTCCGGCCATTATCAGCGCAGCAGAGGTCACCGATTCTGAAGCCATTCACCCCGGTTATGGCTTTTTGTCTGAAAACGCCAACTTCGCTGACCGTGTAGAAAAAAGCGGCTTTGTGTTTATTGGCCCCCGTGCAGAATCCATTTTGCTGATGGGTGACAAGGTATCTGCCAAGCGCGCCATGATCGCCGCAGGCGTACCCTGCGTACCTGGCTCTGAAGGTGAGTTGCCCGACGATCCCCGCGAAATCGTGAAAATTGCACGCCAGATCGGCTACCCGGTCATTATCAAAGCTGCTGGCGGTGGTGGTGGGCGCGGCATGCGCGTAGTGCACACCGAAGCAGCACTGCTGAATGCAGTGACCATGACCAAAACCGAGGCAGGTTCTGCATTTAACAACCCCGCGGTTTACATGGAAAAATTCCTTGAAAACCCGCGTCACATTGAAATCCAGATTCTGGCCGACGAGCACAAAAACGCCGTGTGGCTTGGCGAACGCGATTGCTCCATGCAGCGCCGCCACCAAAAAGTAATTGAAGAAGCACCTGCACCCAACATTCCACGCCGCCTTATCGAGCGCATTGGCGAGCGTTGCGCCGAAGCTTGTCGCAAAATTGGCTACCGCGGCGCCGGCACATTTGAATTTCTCTATGAAAACGGCGAGTTCTATTTCATTGAAATGAACACTCGCGTACAAGTTGAACACCCTGTTACAGAAATGATTACCGGTGTGGACATTGTTCAGGAACAAATTCGCATCGCAGCGGGGCATAAACTGCGTTTCCGCCAACGCGACATTGAATTCCGTGGTCATGCCATTGAATGCCGAATCAACGCGGAAGACCCGTTCAAGTTTGTGCCCTCACCCGGCCCAATCAAAAACTGGCATGCACCGGGCGGCCCCGGCGTGCGCGTGGATTCCCATGTATACAGCGGCTACAACGTGCCACCGCACTACGATTCCATGATCGCAAAGGTAATCACCTACGGCGAAGACCGCAAGCAGGCCATGGCCCGCATGCGCCAAGCCCTGGCTGAACTGGTGGTCGATGGCATTAAAACCAACACCGCCTTGCACCGTGAACTAATGGAAGATGCCCGCTTCGTTGAGGGTGGCACCAGCATTCACTACCTAGAGCACAAACTGGAAGCACGTTTCAAGTAAATGAACAAACAGGCCACACCGCTGATACAAGCCAAACTCACCCTGCCCTTTGAGCAAGCGGATGAAGTTTCCGACCTGCTTATGGAACTGGGTGCGTTGGCGGTTAGCCTTGAAGACGCCAACGCTGACAGTGAAGACGAACAACCCTTGTTCGGCGAACCCGGCATGGAGCCTGAATCGGCGGCGTGGAACCTGAACCACGTGGTAGCCTTGTTTCGCAACAAGGCTGAAGGTGAGCAAATTTTCGGTGAAATTCCCGGCGATTTGCTTGGAAATATTGAAATTGACTACACCGAAGTGCCTCAAGAAGACTGGGTGCGTTTAACCCAATCGCAATTTGACCCAATTCAAATTTCTGCCCGCTTGTGGATTGTGCCCTCTTGGCACGAGCCCCAGCACATTGACGACCGAATCAACTTGGTGCTCGATCCCGGCCTGGCCTTTGGCACGGGTTCACACCCAACCACTGCCCTTTGCCTTCGCTGGTTAAGCGAGTTTCCGCTACAAGGGCAAATCGTGCTCGACTACGGTTGTGGTTCCGGTATTTTGGGCATTGCTGCGCTTAAACTGGGCGCATCTGAAGCCATCGGCGTCGATATTGACCCCCAGGCCGTGGACAGCACCGCCTACAACGCAAGCAACAACGGGGTGGAAATGCCCTGCGGTTTGCCAGACTTTCCGCTCGCGAAGCGCCAGTTCCCTGTGGTGGTGGCCAATATTTTATCCAACCCACTGAAGGTGTTGGCCCCATCGCTGTGCAACCATGTTCAAGCACGCGGGCAACTGGTACTTTCAGGCGTATTGGCGCGCCAAGCCGAAGAAGTCATTGAACATTACCGCCAATGGATCAACCTGGCCGTGTGGGCCGAGCGCGATGGCTGGGTTTGCCTGCATGGCCAAAAAGCAGCCAGCTAAACGTGCAACTGATAGCCCTGCCCCAGACCGGCAGGGTTTAAACTAGCGCCATGAGCCTTGCCACACGCTGCCCCAGCTGCAACACCCTGTTCAAAGTTACCTCTGGCCAACTGCAAATGCACGAAGGCAAGGTACGCTGCGGCCATTGCCAAAACGTATTTTCCGGCATAGAGCACCTTACCTCGCCCGACACCGAGGCCTGGCAAGAACTAGACCTTAGCGCCAAACAAAACAGCAATGAAAACGACAGCAGCGACAGCACCAGCCCTGAAGTACTGTTCGCCAACACAACCCCCGCCAAGCCGTTGCTGAATTTTAAACAAGGCACCCCTGCCCTGAAAGCAGCCTGCATTGCACTTCTGCTTGCGCTTGGCCTGCAAGCCCTGTGGCAACAGCGCATCGTGCTGCTGAAAAAACTGCCAGAAATAGCCGCGAACGTTAACAAAGCGGGGCCCGGCATTCAAAGCCTGTTTTCAAGCCCAGCCACCGAAGCTCTGCAAGTTGAGGGTAGCGGTTTGCAAGCGCTTGATGAAAATAACCTTCGGGTTGACCTCACCTTACACAACCCACTTCCCCTGCCTGCGAAATGGCCACACTTGAAAGTAGAATTGCTAGACCCGCAAGGCGGGGTGCTGGCCAGTAAATCGCTTAGCCCCAGCGATTACCAAGTGCGCGACGACAGCGCCGCCAGCCAGGCGCCGTTGATTGCTGGTAAAAAAACAGTGGAAGTGCTGGCATACTTGAACCTGAGCAAGTTGAACACACAAATGCCCGAAAGCGCTGCAACCGGCTTTCGGCTCGAATTATTCGACCAAGGCCCAAGCGCGCAATAAACGCCAAGCCAACTTTTAAATACTGGACAGTTTCACAATGAATTCCCCAACCAACTCCAAACGCGTTCTAATTTGTGGTTCCATCGCCTTCGACACCATCATGGTGTTTGAAGGTCGCTTCAAAGATCAAATTTTGCCCGACCAGGTACACATCCTGAACGTGGCTTTTCTTGTGCCCAGCCTTCGCAAAGACTGGGGGGGCTGTGCAGGTAACATTGCCTACAGCCTGAACATGCTAGGCGGCAAACCCGTGCCCATGGCTACCATTGGCCACGACGCTGGCGGTTATCTGGACCGTCTGCAAACACTGGGCATAGAAACAAATTGCCTGCGGCAAATTGGCGATGAATTCACAGCACAAGCCTTCATCACCACCGACCTTGACGACAACCAGATTACCGCCTTCCACCCAGGCGCAATGAGCCATTCACACCTGAACAAAGTAAGCGACGCTGGTGAAATTGCCTTGGGCATTATCGCCCCCGATGGACGGGATGGCATGATGCAACATGCTGAGCAATTTGCCGCTGCGGGCGTTCCCTTTGTATTTGATCCGGGCCAAGGCCTGCCCATGTTTGGCAAACCCGAACTTGACCGGTTTTTGGAACTTGCCACCTACGCAGCTGTCAATGACTATGAAGCCAAAATGCTGTGTGACCGCACCGGCATGACGCTGGAACAAATTGCCGACAAACTGGAAGCACTTGTGGTTACTCGTGGCGCGGAAGGCAGTTGGGTATTTACAAAGGGTCAACGGCACGTCATACTATGCGTTAAAGCAGAACGCATTGCTGACCCCACAGGCTGTGGCGATGCGTACCGTGGCGGTTTGCTCTACGGGCTTACCGAAGGCATGGGTATTATTAAGGCGGCCAAGCTGGCCAGTTTGATGGGTTCATTGAAAATTGCAGTGAAAGGCCCACAAACCTACCAGTACAGTCGTGAGGAAATCGCATCAAGGTTCGCAGCCGCTTTCGGCGAACAATTCTGATAACTTGAAAGGAAAAACGAATCATGGCCAAGTCAATTCAGTTCAGTTTTAGAAGCACCGGCGCAGTGGCCTTGATTGCGCTTTCTGCGCTCGCAGGCTGTGCCACACAAAGCACCTCGGGACAGGTGTACCGTGAGGGTGAAACACGCCGCGCACAAATTATCGAGCAAGGCACAGTTGAAAGCGTGCGCAACGTGACCATTCAAGGCGACACCAACGGTGTGGGTACAGCAGCTGGCGGCATCATCGGGGGCATCGCGGGCAGCAATGTGGGCGGCGGTAGCGGCCGTGCCGTGGGTGCCATTGTGGGTGCAGTTGCAGGTGGTGTGGCGGGTCAGGCAATCGAGCGAAATGCCTCCACACGCCAAGGTCTTGAAATTACGGTTCGCATGGACAATGGTACCTTGCGCGCTTATGTTCAGGATGCTGCGGGCGAAGACTTCCGCCCAGGTGATCGCGTTCGAATTGTAAGTGGCGGTGGCACTTCTCGCGTAACACGCTAGAAATGCAAACTAGCGCGCAATAAAAAAGCACCCCTCGGGGTGCTTTTTTTATGGACTGCCAGCATTTAGAAGCCTGGCATCAGGCTTTGCAGCACCATCATTACAATTTGCAAAATGAGGAAAAACACCAACGGTGACAAGTCAACATTTCCAATCGTGGGCAATACCTTGCGCAAGGGCTCAAGAAATGGGCGGGAAAGTTCGTTCAAAATGGCCGCTATTGGCGAAAACGGATTCACCCAGCTTAAAACCACCTGAATAAGCACAATTCCCATAAGCAGGTAAGCCACGTTGCGCAGCACCCAGAAAATGGCAATGGGTATGGTTAAAGTAATTAGCGAACCCAAGCCGGGACCACTGCTGGAAAGCCCCGCGGTAAGCAACACCAGCACAATATGCAGCGCAAAAGACACCACAAATGCGCCAAAAACAGAAGCCCAGTCAATGCCGCCATAACCAGGCACACCCTTGCGCAGGGGCTTGACCAACCAATCGGTCATGGAAAAAATGAATGGCGACAAGGGATTACTGGGGTGAACACGCACCCACTGCATCAGGGCGCGCAACAACAAGCAGAAAGTAAGCAAGCTGGCAGCCGTTTCCAGCAGTAAGCGCAAAATGTCAATTAGAAGCATAGTAAAGCGTTCTGCAAGTTAAGGCCGTGAGCCGGTTGGGAATGGCCATGTGGTTGTTGCACCCTTCAGCTTTCTGGGCTTGGCAGCACCCGACCTGCGGCGACGCGCTGGCTTGCTTGGCGTAAGCAGGGCCAATGGCGTAACTTCGGAAGGAGAAAGCGCCGTTTTAGAGGGTTTTCGGGTTGTTGCCACCGGGCGCGCCACCTTGCCTTCACTTTCGCCTGGCTGGACGGCTGCCGTAGCCTCCGTTTTTGCAACAGGTTTACTGCTTGCCTTGGCGCTTGGCTTGGTAGCAGCCTTGGTAGTAATCTTGGTTGCCGGTTTACTGGTTTCCTCGGTTGCTCGCTTGGATGCAGGCATTCAGGAACTCCTTTTAATTCTTCAAGGACAGCCGTACAGTTTAACGATATGACCTTGAATATTCAAGAAAATTGACTCCAAACCACAAAGGAAACACCCATGAGCCACGTACCAGATCAAATACACTGCGTGAAACCGGGCGAACGTTACCGGCACTACAAAGGCGGCCTGTATGAAATCATATGCCAAGCCACTCAGGAGAGTGACCTAAGCCCTGTCGTGGTGTATCGCCCGTTGAGTGGAAACACCCACACCGCCTGGACCCGCCCCTTGAACGTGTTTTTTGAAATGGTGCAGGTGGGCGAGCGCACAACCCAACGCTTCACCCTGGTTGACAGCGACAGCTAATTTTCAACAACTAAGTTCAACAACCAAGCTTAAGCCACCGCCCTCAACTTGGGCTTGGCCTTGCTCGCTGGTTTTGCAGCTTCAAACACCAGGCCGGGTTCATCCACTGGGTCTTCCAGCAAGGTTTTGGTATCGTGGTAATAATCTTGCCGGTTGTGCCACGGGTGCGTTTCACCCTGGCGCGGCAACTGGTCGGCCACACGCTTCAGGTAACCTGAATTCAAGCCACCCAACACCGTAAACCCTTCCACCGGTTTTACCTCCGCTGTTTTGGCCACCGCCACGGCAAAGCCTTTCTTGTCCATGTGGTTCAACAGGCGGCACACAAAACCGCTCACCAAATCCGATTTCAATGTCCAGGAGGCATGCGTATAACCCAAAACCACGGCAGCGTTCGGCAGGTCTTGCAACATGGCGCTCTTGTAAAACATCTTCTCGCTCAGGTTGACCGGCTCATTGTCCAGCGAAATTTTCATACCGCCTACCATTTGCACATTCAAACCAGTGGCAGTCACAATAATGTCGGCTTCCAATATTTCGCCAGAATTCAATTCAATGCCATTGGGCACAAACTGCTTGATGGTATCCGTGGCCACGCTGGCTTTGCCACTGCGTAGGGCTTTGAAAAAATCGCCATCGGGCACCAAACACAAACGCTGATCCCAAGGCATGTAGTTGGGCGTGAAGTGCTTGATATCCACATTCGAGCCCTTTAACTGCCTGCGCATCATCGCGATCAAAAACCGTCGCACCACCTCAGGCTTGCTTTTGCTGGCCTTGAACATAAAGTGCGCCAGGCCAATGGTGCGCGTGCGGTTCAGCTTGTACGCCAACTTGGAGGGCAAGGTTTTTTGCAGCAGCTTGGTGAGCGCATCGACCGAAGGCAAGGAAAAAATATACGAGGGCGAACGCTGCAACATGGTGATGTGTTCAACCTTGTTAGCCATGCTCGGAATCAGTGTAACTGCTGTTGCACCACTGCCAATCACCACCACTTTTTTGCCGGTGTAATCAAGGCTTTCTGGCCAGTGTTGTGGGTGAACAATCAAACCCTTGAAACTTTTCTCATTCGGAAAATCGGGGCGATAACCTTGATCGTAATTGTAATAACCCGCGCAGGCCATCATGAATTTGGCGCGGTATTGTTCAGGCTCGCCTGTGGCCTCGTTCACGGCATTAATCACCCAGCGCTGGGCCTCACTGTCCCAGTTTGCATCGCTTACCTTGCGCTGAAAACGAATGTGGTCGAACACTTTGTTTTCGGTTGCGGCCTCGTGCACATAGCTGCGAATGTCATTGCCCTGCGAGAAAAAATGCGCATTTTTCCAAGGCTTAAACTTGAAGCCGAAACTGAACATGTCGGAATCCGAGCGAATACCGGGGTAACGGAACAAATCCCAAGTGCCGCCAATGGTGGTACGGCGCTCAAGAATAGTGAATTTTCGCGAAGGGCATTCTTTTTTCAAATGGCATGCAGCGCTAATACCAGACAAACCTGCGCCAATGATCAAGATGTCTTCGTCGAATATCGCCATGGTGTGTCTCCGTTGGGTGGTTTTGTTTTTTTTATTGTGCCGATTTTTTCAGCCCTGAAAACAGCGTTTACCAAACGGCACCGCATTTGTCCGAATTTATCAAGTGTATTGAAAACTCAAGGTAATTTTGATGCCATGCGCGGTGCTATAAATACCCAACCCACTTTCAACGAGGAACACCATGCCATCCATTCAAGCCACAGTGATGAACAAAATTGCAAGCGTTGCCCTGAAAAGCTTCCGTGGCAACGGCGCAGGTTTTGTGCGCCGGTTCCGCATGGTGACAGGCGCATCAAACCTGCTGGCCCCCGTGCCCAAGGGCTTAAAGCACTCGAAAGGCGAATTGGGCGGCGTGCCCGGCGAATGGCTTGTGCCAGCCAACCCAAAAGGCGCAATGCTCTACATTCACGGCGGCGCTTTTGTTGCAGGGCACCCACCCATGTACCGCCCTTTCTGTGGCGCACTGGCCAATGCCTTGGGTTTTCGCGTGTTCATGGTGGATTATCGCCTTGCACCTGAAAACCCATTCCCTGCCCCGCTAGATGATTGCATTGCGTCCTTCGAAGCCTTGGTAGCCAACACCCCCGCAGGCGAACCTATTTTCGTAGCGGGTGATTCCGCTGGCGGCAATTTAAGCCTGGCCGTTCTGCAACATGCGGTAAAAAACAAATTGCCAGCGCACGGCGGCTTGCTTATTTCGCCAGCCACCGACATGCGACGCCTTGCCCCCTCGATTCAAGGCAATGACAAAACCGACAGCATGTTGTCAGCCCACATACTTGAGCACGCAGCGAATTTGTACCTGTGCGGCCACGACCCGGCCGATGAGCGCGCATCGCCCTTGCTGGGCAAAATGAAAGGCCTGCCCCCGCTCATGGTAACTGCCAGTGAGGATGAATGCTTGCTCGACGATTCTGTATTGCTGCGCGATGCGGTTGAAAAGGCCGGAGGGCAAATTACACTGCTTACACGCCCCGGCATGCCCCACATTTGGCCAACCATGAACCTAGCTGTACCCGAAGCCAAAGAAGACCTGGTGAAAATAATCCGCTTTTTCTCGCCGCTGGTAAAAGGCGTTTGAACCTGGCAGCTTATTCCATACCCGGCACACCCCGGCGAATCACTTCTGAAAAGTTTTCGCCGGGTTGAATTGCCTTGGCGCGGGGCACAATGTAACCCTTCTCATGAAGTTCAGCGTAGCTGAAACCTTCAATCAAGCCACCCTGCTCATGGGCATATTCTGCAAAATAGCCGCTGGCCAGCAAGCGGTAATCCAGGGGCAAATCGGGCACAATGCGTTTGGCAATGTGGTAGACCACCGTGGTGCAGTTGCTGGTCAAAGTGTTGTAAAACTCAGGCTTGTTTTCAAGCTTGCTCGCCTGCTCAACGTAGGCCAGGAACAAGGTTTTTAATTGCGCAGGCGGTATGGCCAAACGGTAAATGTAAACATCCTCACCACGCGCATTGCTACGGGTGCGAATAATATCGGCCTCATCGGCTGCCACCAAAATTGCCTCGAACTGGCGAAAGAAACCCTTCCACGCCGAGAACTCCTCTCCGATTTCTTTTCGAATTTCAAGCGAGAAAGTAAGGTAGCGGCCATCAGAAAAACCGAAAGAAACAAGGGTGTGGGCAATGTGCGGCCCCATCCAGTACGACAACACCAAGTCAGCAGATTGCAACTGGCTTAAATCGTATTCCCGCGTTTCCCAACGCGGGGTGTAATCGGTTTCTGTACGCCACTCAAAATTACGCACATTGTTCAACACCACTTTGTCGCCATTCACATCGGCATGCAGCATGCGGGCAACATCGTCAGCCCATTGCCTATTGTGGCTGGGCTTTTGCAAAAACCACCAGGTAGCAAATAGTCCAATTCCGATCAAGAAGACAAAAATTGATGCTCGCATTCTGAAAGCCATGTTGTTGGGTGAGGGCTTGTTCCTATACTGCCACGGAAAGGGAACCACCAAGACAGTTTAACTACCTAAAGGCATTACACAATCCGCTTCTATTGTTACTTATGTCATCCAGACCCATCATTGAAGGGCGTGCTCAAATATTGCTGGGCGACACCACCAGCCACGGCGGCGTGGTTATATCAGGCAGCCCTACCACCACGGTTGAAGGCCGCCCAATTGCAAGGGTTGGTGATATGGTTACCTGCCCACTGTGCAAGCCACATGTATTCCCGATTGTTGAAGGCCTTGCCACATTCACTGACAATTACATGGCAGTAGCTTTGCACGGGCATAAAATAGCGTGTGGCGCCACGTTGATGGCGTCAGCCGCCAAACCGGAAGCGCCAACCACCCCCGCGCCAGGCTCAACAAGTAACCCGTTTGAGAAAGAACTCGGAGAAGATCTCAATGAGTTGGTGAGTAAATCGCCCACGCTGACCGAAGATCTGGAAATACTCAGTAAAGAAAAATGGACCATCGAGTATGGAGCAGCCGGTGGCGGGTCCTCGGCCAACCGGGATAAAAAACTGATTACCCTTGACCCCAACTTGAAGAGCGACACAAAAAGCCTTGTCCAGGTTTTATCTCATGAAGTGGGACATGCACGATACCCCTTCAAGCCCGACTACAGTACCAAAGCAACTTATTTGACTGATGCTCTGGACGACGAAGGCGCAGCGGTCATGAAAAACATCAAAGTGCAACGCGAAATTCTTGATTCAAACAAAATTGACATAGGCATCGCCGGCCAACCTGCGAATACTCCGATTTACGAAAACGCTTACAATCAATCGCTCAAAGACGGCGACTATAAATCAGCGATTCGAAAAATTGGAGAGGTATTCCGCAAGGGAGAATACACATCGACCACCAAGGAAACTTATGGAGATATGCATGGAAAATGGTATGACAACGAATATCTGCCGTGGTGTAAAAAATATTGCAAGCCTAAATGACCGCTTGCTCAAGAAACTACTACTGCTGCTACTGGCAATGGTTGCGACTGCATGCCAATCCTCAACATATGCATCAAAGGACAACACCATGATTCAACTAAACCTTTCTGTTTGGCAATTGATCGAAGACGTACAAGCCACCCGAATGGCTTTGCCTGACATTGAAAAAATACTTGGCCAAACACTTGTGGAACAAACCCAGAAATCAAATAACTATTTCAAGTTCTATTCGGGTCAACCCGTAGCGCTGGCTGCTGGCGCTACGATTGCAAAAATTGACCTTAGATTGCCCCAGCCAACACACAATGCCACCGGGATGCTGGTACTGGATATCGGCGGAGAATGCATCACAGTGGAACAAGTCAATCAAATATTTCCCAACCTCACTATTACCGGCATGCCACGTGGAACGTCGCTTGAGGAAGCAACTACATTGACTGACAAAACCACTTGGGGAGAAATTCGGTTTGGCTTTCAACAGAAAAGACCTGACTGCCTGGGATATTTGGTGTTTGAGCCAAACAACTGAAATTTGCAATGACAGGCAATAACCAACACATTGAAGCCGGGAAAATAACGCCACGTTCAACCTACATGTTGTTTACCCTGCTTTGTAGCGCTTGCCAATCCATTGCACATGCCTCGCAGGACAACACAATGATCCAGTTGAATCAATCCATTTGGCATTTGGTTGAAGACATTCAAACCCAACCCTCGCTCACTTTGCCAAAAGTGGAACAGAAGCTGGCGCAGACACTTGTTCAAGACGCTCGACACTCGAATGAATATTTCAAGTTTTACACAGGAAAGCAAATTCAACTGGCTGGCGATATCACAGTCACCGGGATCGATCTTCGCCTGCCACAGCAAGGTGCTCAAAGCCCAGGCATGTTGTTGCTGCGATTGGGTGGCGCTTGCATCAACCTGCCAGAACTGAAGCAACAACACGACAACCTGCAGATCACAGAAATACCACGGGGCAGGTCTCTGGAAGAATCAACCACCTACACCGCCAGTAAATCATGGGGGAAAATCGACTTCGGTTTTCAGGAAAAGAAACCCGATTGCCTGGCTTATGTGATTCTAAAACCTGCAAAATAAGTGCACTTTGGCGGGCAAAGGCATAAAATACGCCCTTGATCCGAAAAACAGATCCTCAAGGTAAAAACCCGCCATGATCCGCCTCTCCGAGCTGAAGCTTCCACTCGACCACCCCGAAGAAGCCCTACCCGCACTTATTCACAGCACACTAAAAATTGCACCTGAAGAGGTCAAAAGCTTTAGCATTTACAAGCGCAGCTACGACGCGCGCAAACAAAAATTGCTGCTGGTGTACATTGTCGATGTAGAACTTCACAGCGCTCGGCTAGAAGCGCAGCTACTGGCCAAATTCAGTACCAATTCACACATTCGCCCCGCACCGGATATGGTGTACCACTTACCAGTCAAACTCAGCGAAGCACCTGCTATTCGGCCTGTTGTAATCGGCTTCGGACCCTGCGGCATTTTTGCGGCCATGATGCTGGCACAAATGGGCTTCAAACCCATTGTGATTGAACGTGGCAAACAAGTGCGCGAACGCACCAAAGACACCTGGGGCTTGTGGCGCAAGCGTGTGCTGCACCCGGAATCGAATGTGCAGTTTGGTGAAGGCGGTGCGGGCACGTTTTCAGACGGCAAACTGTACAGCCAAATCAAAGACCCCCGCTTTTTAGGCCGCAAGGTGATGACCGAGTTTGTAAAAGCCGGCGCCCCCGAAGAAATTTTGCTGGTCAGCAAACCCCACATTGGCACCTTCCGCTTGGTGAAAGTGGTGGAAAACATGCGCGAACAAATTATTGCCATGGGCGGCGAAATTCGCTTTCAGCAACGCGTTAGCGACTTTCACATTGAAAACGGCCACATACGCGGCCTGACCATAGAAAACCTGAAAGAAGGCGGCACTTATGAACTTCGCGCCGACCATGTGGTGCTGGCACTGGGCCACAGTTCTCGCGACACCTTCGCCAAGCTTCACGAACGCGGCGTGTACATGGAAGCCAAGCCATTTTCTGTCGGTTTTCGGATTGAACACCCACAAGGCTTAATCGACAGGGCACGCCTGGGCCAACACGCAGGCCACCCACTGCTGGGCGCAGCCGATTACAAACTGGTGCACCACGCTGCCAATGGCCGTTCTGTGTACAGCTTTTGCATGTGCCCCGGCGGCACTGTGGTGGCGGCCACCTCTGAAGAAAACCGCGTGGTCACCAATGGCATGAGCCAGTATTCCCGCAATGAACGCAACGCCAATGCGGGGATAGTGGTGGGCATTAGCCCGGCCGACTACCCCGGCGGCCCGCTGGCAGGTATTGCCTTCCAGCGCAAACTTGAATCGAATGCATTTCTAATGGGTGGCAGCACTTATGAAGCACCCGGCCAGTTGGTAGGCGATTTCATAGCTGGCAAACCTTCTACTGAATTTGGCAGCGTAGAACCTTCCTACAAGCCTGGTGTTCACCTTACCGATTTGGCCGATGCCCTGCCCGAATTCGCAATCACGGCCATGCGCGAAGCACTACCCGCATTCGGTAAAAAAATTAAAGGCTTTGATATGCACGACGCCGTACTCACCGGCGTTGAAACCCGAACCTCATCGCCTTTGAAAATTACACGCGGCGACGACTTCCAAAGCTTGAATGTGAAAGGGCTGTACCCCGCTGGGGAGGGTGCCAGCTACGCAGGCGGAATTTTATCTGCTGGTGTTGACGGCATAGAAGTGGCTGAAGCAGTGGCGCAAAACTTAAGCCTTACTCCTGCTTCATAAGCTGATATTACTCACACCAAGCTGATTCATCACCCAGCTTTTCAGGGTCGCAGTTTAAAGACATGTCATCAAGGTACAAAGGCTGCTGCTGCCCCAGTTGCTCCCAGCGTACCCTGGCTTTTTGAGAATCATCAAACAGGTTCTCGCCATAGGTTTTCCTTAAAGTGCCCTGAAGCAGATCAACTTTTATTTCCTCAATCTCGCCCGAATTTCTCGAAGCCACATACAAGTCATAAGTTGCCAACTTCAAACGCTCACCCTCAAACTGAAAGTTAAACCGCTCATTCGATACATCGTAGCTACCGCAACTGGTCGAATAACGAAATGCAAGCGTCAAAGTGCTGGCACTGATCACCAAGGCATCCGCTTCCAAAAGTGGATCAATCCAACAAGGCTCGTTGTCCTGTTGTGCGCTGGGCAATAAATTGTCACGGCTCAGTATTTTTTTAAACCCGTCTGCTGACCCCAACAGCACAAGCATTCGTCGCGGTGGCAAACGACTACTCTTCAGTTGTGGGGGCAACTTGTCCAACACAATGGCAGCATCGTCAATGCCATCAGCGTTCAAATCGCCAGTGGCAAGGGCCACACGCTTCCAGCCCTTTGGCGTCCACTTCGAAAATGGGTCAGCACTGGAAGCAAGCGAGGTACTCATTGCAAAAGTAAGCAGTAGAAAAACAACTGAATATTTCATGTACGTTAGGTGTATTTAAACCGTTCTGTTGGCATTCCCCATTTCAACACAAGGGCCAACACCCACACCTGCGCGGGTGACTGCGTTTAATGATTAATCCCTCTCTGGGGTTACCATCTACGTTTGCCCTGCTGAATCCATCATTGAATTTACGCCGTCGTACAAAGCCGAAAGCACCTCGTTGGCCTGAAAAATACGGTTTCTGGCTGCCTGCTCACGCAAGGTTACAATACCCAATTCCTGCAATTTATCCAGCGCATTGTTTGCTGCAGCGTAGGTAACCCCGCACAGCGCCATGGCTTGGTTGGCACTCAGTATTGGGCGCCCCAAAAGCAGGCCCGCAACTTTTCGGGCAGAAGAATCCCGGCGTACACCTGCGCTATCCAGCTTCGCAACCCAGCTGCGCTGCAAACATTCAAGGGTGTCAAACAAAGCAATGGTGTGTCGGCAGGAGGCAACCACGCATTCATAGAACAACTTCAGCCAAGGTGCCCAGTTCAATTTCATTTGAACCTGAAGCAAGGCGTCGTAGTACTCCTGCTTTCGAAGTTTTAAAAAGGTGGCCAAGTGAATACCAGGAATGCCTTCGGCTTCCAGCATCAACGGAATCAACATACGGCCAGTTCGCCCATTGCCATCGAGAAACGGATGAATCGATTCAAACTGGGCATGTACAACGGCGGCGCGCATCAACAGCGGTGTTTCAAGCGCACTGTCTTGCTGATAATTCATCAGCGTAAAAAGATCGACCATCAAGGGCTTTACACTGTCGGGAGGCGCTGGAATGAAACGCGCCATTTCCATGTGAAACCCACCAATATAATTCACCACATTCTTGTATTTGCCCGGCAACTTGTCGGGGTAAAGCTGCATCAAACGCTGGTGGATATCGCAAACCAATTTGTGATTAAAACCCTTGAACTTGGGGCTTCGAACTTTCGCTAAAGCATCCTGCAACGCATGCACATAGGCCAGTGTTTCAGCAGCGTCTTTGTTGGAATTGTCTGTGCCGTTTGTGTCGCGTAAATTTTCGTGCAGAAGCAAGCCATCAAAAGTGGTTGATGTACCTTCGATCTGGCTACTTTCAACGGCCTCTCGCCGATTCAGCATAAAAAGAATAAGCTCGGATATTTCCGGATTTTCGCGCCACCGCGTAAGAAGGTGCGACAACTCCGCATGCGCAACGCCAGAAATTTGATAGGTTTCAGGAAGCTGAAGCAAACGGGGAACTGCGGGAGGAACCACAGCAAAACAACCCGAACGCCCTGGAACTGGTACGCAGGTTTTTTGAAGTTTGGGGTGAAGGTCGAGTTTTCTCAAAATACAATAGCCGCATTGTTATTATAGGATAATAGCAACAAACTATAATAAAAGTAAAACTATTGTAGTTTGAGAAACATGGCGAAGGCTTAAAGTTTCACGCACTTAATGCAGTTGAACCCGGCAGTTACCGCAGCACCACCTGTGCCATCGCCGTTCTGCGGTTTGTACTCTTCTTTGTACTCTGTGAAAGCGAAAGTAACCACTTCAAGGTCACCGTCGTCGCCAGCACCCAGTGAAATATCAATGTCGCTCACAATTACATCTTTGAAAGTAATGCGCAGGTATTCCAGCGGCACAAGGCCCGACTTTCTTTTGGTCAATACCATGGTGTCGTAAAGCTGGCCTATACAGGTTTGCGCATGCAAGGTTGGGGAAGCGCGGTCTACACGCTTTTCAACACGCAGGGCTTTTACTTCAGCACGGCCAGCCGGGGCCAACACACCACCATTCGCGGTCACGGCCAATTGCATGCCCCAGCGGGCACTTAACAGCTCCATTTCCCCGGCGTGTTTCGCGTCAACTGATTCGCCTTTCACGTTACCCAATTTCAAAAACAGATCTGCTGGCATGCCCTGCCACCCCCATTAATTAAAACAAGCGGGAAGTGTAGCCAGTCAATAGCAATGGGTAGAAAAACACATGCTTTGAAACTTTTGAGCACCTATTCTGGGTGGCACCTCATGGTATACAGGGGCATCCCTCACCCCATTTAACCCGCCCCCGTAATTTCTACCCCACCTCAACCTTTGCGCATACTTGCGGGTTGATTTGCATTTCGCTTCCCATAGCATGAGTTCACAAGCCCGCACATTTCACGAAGACCACCTGCAACGCAAAGCCCAATCGCTACAGTTGGCCTACACCCGTGCGCTGAACAGTCACGATGGTTCAGCACCGCTTTACCTGCATCAGGAAATGGACTTCCTTGGGCACTTTGAGCCCGATGCCCAGGTAAGCCTGGCCATGGTGCCCGAAGTAATGCAGCAAGACCCTGTGGCAGGCGTAATGCTGATGACAGCGCAGCTGAATACACAACAAACAGCCGCCTTGGTAACCGCTGCTGAAAATGGAACATTCACAGCCGCATTGCTTAACCAGTTATTTGGCGCAACCAACCTACCCGGTAACCTGGCCAACGTAATTGAAGCCACTGTAAAAGCGCGTTTCACCAGCAAAATGAAAAGCGAACTAAAGGCCATACTGGCCAGCGGCAAACCACGCACGGTAAAACTGTGCAGTGGTGTTGAATTAAAGGCTGTTGGCTTGAAAGGCCCCAACCAATTTGGCAAGCATGCCGATGTGCTTATTCGTATTCGCCAACCCAATGCAAAGCAAATAACCTTGCTTGAAAAAAACCAGTTTCAACAGGTGAGCAAAAACATGAATACCAAATCGCTGGGGGCAAATGCATTTAAGTACGACAAAGTGCTGAGCCTGAGCAGGCAAGCTTCAGACGAAATGTGGGAATTGCGAAGGCTGACAGGGTCGCCGTGGCTAAGCTCAATCAAAGTGGGTGGTGTTCTAAGCTTTGGCCCAACGTTAATCAGCGACGTGATCAACAACTACAACCACAATGCCACGCTGGGACAGCGCTTTAACTGGACGCAATTTGGTGTGGACAGTGTAAAAAATCAGACTGGCAATGCACTTGGCATGGCTGCAGGTTTTGCTGTGGCCATTGTGTTGACTGGTGGCATAGTGGCCGGCGCACCATTGGTGTTACTGTCAATGGGTATCGGATTGTCTGTTTCTTTAGCGTACGATCGCCTAGGAATAGATGATTTTGTAGAAGCCAAAGCCAGAAAATTATTTCAGTAGCCCACTCCGTTCGCCCACTAATATTCACAAATGATGATCAGCCCAGCCCCTCTACATTACTATTTTTTTGGTGGAATTTTCAGCCTGTCATTCTTGCTTCTAATTGCGGCCACCCCACTCTATGTAGCCCCGTGGATGACCTCCAATTTATTTTTTTCCGCATTTATCGGAATAATTCTATTGTCTTCCATCGTTTGCTATCAATGGGTCTTTATCAGCAAACGACCGATCAAATCGACAATGATAGAGTTCGCAACCCTGCTTGCCGTAATGCATCCGTTTGTATTTGGAATCCATCATTGGCCCCCGCTAACAGACAGTAGCAAGCTAATTCAAACGACTCACTGGTGGCAAAACATCAACTTGGTTTTCGGTATCACAGTATTGGTAAGCAGCACCTTGGTCTCTTACCTCATGGCCCGTACTAAATCAGGTCAGGATTACGTCAATACACACCCGCATCTTGAATGGACACTTTTTGAAGTAGATTTGCGAAACAAAAAATATGGCCGACGCAAAAACTTTCCAATCATACACACGCTGTATTGGCCTCTCGTTTCCTTAGGCATTATTTACATCATCTGGTTTGCCAAGCAATACGCTGATGTTGCGGACCTCAAAGAGGACTTGACGTTAATTTCGCTGGCAGGCATGTGCGCGATGATTCTCTGCTACCTCTGCGGTTTGGTTTTTGGCGAGGGTATTCGACTTATTCAGATCGAATTACATTTTAAAAAAGGAAACTTCGAAATCGAAGGCTTGGAACATTTACAACGCTGGCGGCACGACTACGTGAAGTACCACCTGCCCGCTCCCATTCGCAAACTTAACTTGCGGCTGTTCAATCAACATGTGGAGGCATATGAACGCCTCCAGAAAACCGGCAAAGCGTCGCGCACTTAAGTTTTATTAGAAGTAACCTAGCTCGTCTCCTGATTCCGCGCGGGTTGGGCGTACACGCTTATTTGCAGCGGTTTGCCACAGTTCAGGATACAAGCTGCGCACGAATAGCCCACCCCCACCCAGTTGCGGCCCCCACTCACAACAGCCCAAACGGTTCATTAAACAAAGTTTTCCTGATACATTCACTACACAAGAACAAACCGCACACTCAATGATCGTTTACACCGCCCGCAAATCAAAGTTTCTGGACGACGTACTGGACGATCAAATTCATGAAGTAATTCACCGCGAATTTCAGCGCAAGCTACACCGCAGGGCGGGCGAATCGGAAGTGAATTCCTGGCGCAACTCCATGCAACGAATGCAGCAGGTTTTAAGCGACCCCGACATTCCCGCTGATTCACTGGTTTCAATCGAATACAACATACCGCTAACCGGCAAACGCATCGACTTCATTTTGACGGGCCGCAACGCACGGCTTGAAGAATGCGCTGTAATTATTGAACTGAAGCAGTGGAGCGATGTGCAAGCCACCCAGCAAGATGCCGTGGTGAACACCTGGCTGGGCAAAGGCAATATCAACACGCCCCACCCTTCTTACCAGGCATGGACTTACGCCGCGCTAATTGAAGACTATTCCGAAGTAGTACAAAACGAACAGGTTCGCCTAAGCGCCTGCGCCTACCTGCACAACCTGAACAGTGCGCAGGTAATTAACGACCCCTTTTACAAAGCCCACACCGACCGCGCACCCGTATTCATTTCAAAAGACGCACGCAAGCTTTCCGAATTTTTAAAGCAGCATGTAAAGCACGGCGACAAAAATGATTTGATGTACCGCATTGAGCACGGAAAAATTCGTCCATCGAAAAACCTGGCCGACAGCCTGGCCAGCATGCTACAAGGCAACCGCGAGTTTTTAATGATCGACGATCAAAAGCTGGTGTACGAAATGGCGCTAGACCTTGCCCATGCCTGCGGCGATTCGGAACAGAAGCGCGTGCTGATAGTTGAAGGTGGCCCCGGCACCGGCAAATCGGTGGCGGCCATTAACCTGCTGAATGAATTTACGCAGCAGGGCAAAGTGTGCCAATACGTATCGAAAAACGCAGCGCCGCGCGCCGTGTTTGAAGCCAAGCTAAGCGGCACATTTAAAAAAACACGCATTGCGAATTTGTTCAGGGGTTCTGGCGGGTATGTGAACAACGAAGCCAATCAGTTTGATGTATTGCTGGTAGACGAAGCCCACCGCCTGAATGAAAAAAGTGGCCTGTACGGCAACCTGGGCGAGAATCAAATTAAAGAACTGATTCACGCCAGCAAGCTGTGTATTTTTTTCCTGGATGAAGACCAACGCGTTAGCTTTGCCGACATTGGCAGCAAAGCAGAAATTTACAAATGGGCAAGCGAACTGGGCGCCACTGTGTATGAACAAGAACTGCGCTCGCAGTTCCGATGCAACGGCAGCGACGGCTACATAGCCTGGTTAAACCACCACCTGCAAATTAAACCCACCGCCAACTTGAACTTGGATGGGTTGGGCTTTGATTTCAAAGTGTTCAATTCACCCACAGAATTGCACCAAGCCATTCGCCAGAAAAACAGCGTAAACAACAAAGCCCGCATGGTGGCTGGCTACTGCTGGGACTGGAAAAGTAAAAAGAACCCGAAAGCTTTCGACATTGAATTTCCCGAACACGGCTACCAAGCGCAATGGAATTTAGACGACGATGGCAGCACCTGGATTATCAAACCCAACAGCGTAGAACAAGTGGGCTGCATACACACCTGCCAGGGCCTTGAACTGGATTACGTGGGCGTAATTGTTGGGCCCGACTTCGTAGTGCGCAATGGCGAAGTGGTAACCGACGCATTCAAGCGCAGCAGCAAAGACAAAAGCATTAAAGGATTTAAAAGCGGCCAGAAAAGCAAACTGCAAGCAGACCGGGAACACCACTTGGCAATGGCAGAAGCCGTGATCAAGAATACCTACAAAACATTGATGACCCGCGGCATGAAGGGCTGTTACGTTTACTTCACGGATGACGAGACACGCACGCACTTTCAAGCGCTGGTGAATGGTTTTGTGCAAGCGGAGGCAGCACCCATGTTGACCAAATACGAAGGGCTAGACCTACCCATTGTGCAAGCCGGCGAAGAAGCAGCGAACAGCGTACCCATTTTTGATTTGAAATTTGCCGCCGGGCAATTTAGTGAATACCAACAGGCCGACACCTTTGACCATGTTGTACTGCCCGCCCACCTGCGCGCCAGCGAAGGCTATTTTGTAGCGCGCGTGGAAGGCGATTCAATGAACAAACGCATACCCCCCGGCGCGTGGTGCCTGTTTCACTTCAACCCACAAGGCACACGCAACGGAAAAATAGTGGTTGTGCAACACCGCCAAATTTCAGACCCTGAGCTGGGTGGGCAATACACCATTAAACGCTACAAAAGCGAAAAGCATTTTGATGAAGACGGTGTGGTGAACAGCGTGGTGGTGTTGAAACCGGAATCGACGAATAGCGCGCATGAAGCGATTGTGCTGAGTGCTGAAGATTCGGAAGAAATGGTTGTGGTGGCGGAGTTTTTGACGGTGGTTTGAGAGGTGTGGGTTTTGGCCGGAGCGGACATTAGGGCTTACGGCTGGAGCGTCTGAGTTGTTAACCAATGCAGACAGCGACACTTCGGTGGTAACCGATTGTGATGCAGTCCTTTCGAATAGTGCCTTTAACTCGCCATTTGGTGGCGAATAACCGGGATTTATTGTTCACTATGATCATGCAATGCACGGCAAATGTTTGAAACAATTAAATTAAAGAAATAACCTGCGGTGTTCGGATAAATGGATATCGCCGTTATTGTTCAATAAATCAAGTTAGCTCACAAATCATTGACTTCAAAGACTCATGCAAAAAGAAAAACACGACTACATTAAGGGCGTTGAACAACTCCATCGCAGTACGTTGGAATTCGCTGCTATCGCGGTGTTGCTGGCACTCGGTGTAAATCTACTATCCTCAGCTATTCCTCAAGCATTTTCCTTGACAATTAATACAATACTAGGAATAGGCATCCTGCTGGTTTTGGTAGGTGTCTGTTACGTGATGTTGAGAGTCGTTTCTTCACTCTCCAAAACTATCAAGATGGAAGGTGTGCTCCTCTTGTCGAGCAATAACGAAGTGCGCGAAATCGAGCGGTATAGATTTTCGGAAGAAACCAGAAGCCATATCAAAGGGCTGACTTCGGAAAATAAGGCCTTAGCAAAAACTTGGCAGACTGCAAGTTTAGGGTTTTGCGACGACGAAATAGACGAAACAACCCGCAGATTAACGAACAATGCAAATAAGCTCGTGCGTGAAGCTATCGAGTATTTTGTCTTAAGCGAACTCACTCTACATCTAAGCGAATATTTCGTCTCCGGAGTACGAGCTAACAATGACGCTGTTGTTACCGTTGAACGACGTGATATCCCACAATTGCTGCTAGACAATCGATTCTTAGAGCTCTTTTCCAAAGACATGTCTGAGAGAGAGGCATTTCAGTATCACGGAGAAGATTCGCCAGGGAAAATAGTTTTTGCTAAGGGCTCAGAGGGAGAGATATATGACAACTTTGAACTTGTGCTGCCCAAAGGGTCGTCGTTGAGCCGACATGGAACAACTTTACGTATACATACACCTCGATTCACCTTGGACATTGATTCAATTTACAAGGGATATTCGACGGTCTTGCCACGCGACTTCGAAGAGTTCTACTTAGGCATTCCGTCCAACGAGGTGGACGCACAGCAGGTGAACTTGCGCGTCACTGTTAGCTTTAGGTGGTGGAGCGTGCTAAGTTCGCGCAGTTGGGAGTACTTTGCTTGGCTTGATTCATTTCTTGATCGACTTCATGAGTCGTTTCATTTTGATGCATTCTTGCTTAGTATAGAATGGAAGACAGCCCATACGACCGCAATTGCCATACGCAACGCCAAGTTGTCGGGTAAATATGTTGGCTAACCTTTCATTCCACCGGACCTGCGCAAAAAGCCGAGCAGGCCGGTGAACTCAAACGTTAGGCGTCGATGAAGAAGCAGCCCATCAATTCAACTGCCGCGGGTTTAATGCTTGACTCGCTTGAGTTCTTCAAAGCTAGCGAACTCGTTCTCAACAGAACATCTGGGGTCTCCTTACCGGCGTACTTCCTACTTGGTCGATCTATTGAGCTTTCTCTGAAGGCGTTCTTGATTCATTGCGGAGCAAGCGCAGAGGAGACAAAGATCTTCCGGCACAACCTCGTGAAGCTTCTGAGCGAAGCCACAAGCAGAGGACTGGAAAACCATGTCTCCCTTGAGCAGTCTGAAGTCGCGGCGTTGGATCTGTTGTCCAAGGAATACTTGGCTACTCGTCTTAGCTACCGTGATACTGGAAGCACTTACTACTTGCCCTGCATCGACCTTACGGAGAGCGCGGCGAAGAAGCTGATCTGTGGCCTTGAAGGTGTCTGTGTATAGCCCCGCGCCGACGCCTAACCCTTCCATTGAGGGGACGTCAAACGTAAGAACTCAAGGAGAATTTGATGAATCATTTGTGGAGACAATGTCAAGCGGCAATTTGCTCGCTGACATTTGAAAACGCGAACGGCCGCATAACATCTGGCTCAGGCTTTAAAGTAGGAGACTATTTGATCACTAATAATCATGTGATCCAGGTCACGGATGCCCGGCGAATCGTCATCAGAAGCGTAAATGCAGACTCACATACAACTGCTTTGGATATTTCATTCGGGCATCTTGAGTTCCGTACTTTCTTGGTTGAAGGTGACCCAGAAACAGCATGGGATTTTGCGATATTAAGAATCCCAGGGCCTGAATTTCAGGCTTTGCCATCCCTAGAACTTGCTGAGGAAGATGAGATAGAAGTTGGGAGCCAAATTGCCATTTTCGGGTATCAATTCGATCAAGCACAGCTATCAATGCACATGGGCTATTTGGCTTCGCAATATTTTCGCGCTGGGGTGCACTATCTTCAGCTTGATTCAAGTGTAAACCACGGAAATTCTGGCGGTCCTCTAATCGATGCTGTGACCGGTAAAGTGCGCGGAATAGTCACAAGGAAGGCCACTGGGTTAACTCAACAATTTGATGCGCTGCTGCACTCATTTCAGCAAAATATCAATCAACTGCAGGTTATGCAGCAAGGTGGCGCCCGCGCAATCATTGCTGGACTTGATCCGGTTGCAGCAATGCTTGCGACTCAAACGCAAATGCAACGGATTGCACAAGAAATTGGTAGGTCGGCCAATGTCGGTATCGGATATGCTTATCACATCAACAAAATCAGAGCTAGCTTAGCTAGGCACAGCACTGAAAGCCCATCGCAATGAGTTCTAACTCGTCACTCAACCCAGAATCGCGCCAAATGACGCGGGCTGGTTAGTTCGGCGTTAGACCAAGTCGGCTTGAAATCACTTGGGAGACCTTCTAGTTCGAAAGTCTCACAGCCACTCTGACCGACATCCCGAGTTTAACCCCACCAAGGGATTGCTAAATATACGGCATTGCCGTATATTCATGGATGTGAGAACCGTAGCCGAAACCCCAATATTTCAAAAGTACGCCAGCGATGTGTGGTCAGACGCCGAGCGTATTGAATTCATCAACTGGATTGCCAATAACCCAGAGGCTGGCGATGTCATTCCAGGAAGCGGTGGCTGCAGGAAAGTTCGTTGGTCATCCGCAGGCCAAGGTAAGCGAGGTGGCGCCAGGGTAATTTATTTCAATGCGACTGAAGCGGCTATTTGGCTGCTCATCGTGTACAAAAAGGCCAAGTTCGATAACCTTCCAACCGCCTTTTTAGCTGAATTGAAAAAAGGAGTAGAAGATGGACTCTGAAATGAAAAAATTTCAAGATGACTTACTCAAGTCCGTGAAACAAATGCGTAAAGGCAAGGCCGCACGCATCAATCAGGTTGAGTTATCGCCTGCGGCAGAGGCACGTGCCAAAATGGGATTGTCTCAACAAGAATTTGCCTCATTACTGGGTGTGTCAGCTCGCACCCTACAAGACTGGGAACAGGGCCGCCGAAGCCCAACCGGCGCGGCAAAAACCCTGCTCAAAGTTGCGGTTACTCATCCAGAAGTGTTGCGAGAAATTGGCGCATAAAAGCCTTTTAGAATTTCGCCCGCCAGCACATCAATCACCAGAAATAAGCGAAATAAAAACCCTTCTTGACAAATTTACGCCATGCGTTTAACATCCGTCCTAAGGACGGATGTTAAACGCATGGCAATAAATATTAAAACAATTCAACCCGAACAAATAGCCACAAGCATTGCCGCGCAGCTGGCCAAACAAACAGGCCCGGCCATTACGCAGTATGAATTGGCATGCCTGGTATTTCAATGCCTGCCGAATAAAAAATCAACAACCGCAGCTACAAAAAAACAACTCGACGAAGTTTTAAAACTACTTCAACAATTCCACTTAATACACCCAATTGAACCCTTTGCAGAAACACGCGGGTACCGGCTGTTTGGGCGTGAACGAAGCACGGCAGTTGAACTTGCATGCAGCCTTGATCCTTTCGCTTACGTATCCCACCTTAGCGCAATGGAACATTACGGCTTAACCGACCGCCTCTCGCAACTGGTTTATTTAACGCGCCCGAAAGCTTCTGAGTGGTCAACCCTTGCCAAAGCAAAAATGAATCGCGACCTTGGGCAGCAATCAGAAAATTTTCTGAAGTTGGGCTATCCAAAACCAATTCGCCCTACTTTCAAAAAGCTGTCTGGAATTACGGTGCACCTGCTTGAACGCTCTAACCAGGGCGCCTTTCGCACCACAGCACACAGCAGCCTGCGCGTTGCAACAATAGGCCGCGTGTTTCTAGACATGCTTCGCGAACCCGCTTTGTGCGGTGGCCTGCAACATGTGGTCGACATTTACACCAACCATGCCAAAAAGTACCTGGCATTTGTTGTGGACGAACTGAACACCCATGGCGCACCCATCGACAAAGTAAGGGCTGGCTACCTGCTTTCCGAAGTTTGCAAACTTAACCACCCGGCTTTTGCCGATTGGGAAAAGTTTGCACAGCGGGGCGGTTCCAGAAAACTGGATCCCGAAGCCGAATTTGAACCCTTCTATTCTGAACGGTGGAAGCTATCGATCAACCTGCCCTCTTTATTGAACAACGAGAACACCTTTGAATAAACAGATTGAAACCCTGAACGTAGCCGAATGGGTTGCAAGCGCACCTTTACAGCAACAAGCTTTTCGGGAAGCTGTTCATATTGTGTTGTCGGCAATCGGCAGCAGCGTGCTGCTGCGTACCAACATGGTGATGAAAGGCGGCATGCTAATGGCCATTCGCTACAACAGCACCCGTTTTACCCGCGACGCCGATTTTTCCACCACGGCACTTTACCAACAAGGCAATGAGAAAGAATTAATTGAAGAACTTGAAGCCCAAATTCAATATTGCAATCAACTTCTTTCATACAACACCCACTGCACCGTTCAATCGTCGAAAATAAGCCCACCAGGCAACAACCGTACACACCCAACATTAAAACTGACGATTGGCTACGCAGCACCAAGCGATCAATCGGCCTTTCGCCGACTAATTGCAAAACAGTCACCCAGAATTGTGGAAATTGATTTCAGCTACAACGAGGCGGTACTGGATGTTGAAATGCTTCGGCTTAGCGACCTTGACGAACTGCATGTGTATAGCTTGGTCAATTTGATGGCGGAAAAGTATAGATCGCTGCTACAGCAACCCATTCGGAAAAGAAATCGGTATCAAGATGTTTACGACCTTTACTTTCTAATCGAGAAAGCGCCACTGACAGGCCATAGGGAACACCTCGATTTACTTGAATGCATACAAACAACTTGCAACACCAAGGGAATTGAAGCCACACCAAACAGCCTAAGAGACACCGCCGTACAAAACATGGCGGCAACGGGCTACAACACACTTACAAACGACCTTCAAGAAAATCTGCCTGAATTTGATGTGGCTTACTTAAAGGTACGCGAGTTTTACGAAAACTTGCCTTGGGCACTCTCTTGAAATGGCAAACCTCACCCCCCATAAAATCCAAACACCAACACACTCATACCGTCTGCATCAATTATTCGAACACTTATATCAGTCATTCCCATTTCAGCAGCCAATGGCTCCAGGTGCTGCGGTGTGTACAAAGCATTTAACGGAACCTGCTTCAATGCCGCCTTCACCTTTGCTACATCTAGGGCTGGAAATAACAAGGCTGGCAATGTATCGAAGGTTTTAGTCACGGTCCCGGCGTTGGGGTTAGGGCCAAGAAGAACTGTCAGCGTGGCCCCGTAGTGCGCGCAACTGAAAAGTTGCAGGTGAAAACCACCAATGCCTTTCAGGGCACCTATGTAACCAGTGTTTCTCTCCAACTTCTCAAAGCCAATCACATGCTTCGATTTTTTAAACCGCTGCACATCAACGCCACTGTGTTCATACACACAGTCGCTTCCGGAAGCTGCCCAGGCAGGCGACAGGGAAGCTGAAAGACATACAAAGAGAAAACACAAAACAGTTTTCTTAATCATGATTTCTCCGGCTGTGGAATTTCCAGATGATAGGCGGGGAAATGCGAATTTTTTCTTGTGGCTAAGAGTGAAATAACATTTGAACGGATATTGAATTGCCCCCACCCCTCCGGCCCAGAAACAGAGGCCGGAACCTGGGCTTTGCAGGAAGCGGAAAAAGCTGGAGAATTAAAAGCAGGAATTTATCACTTGTTTGCAGCCCAGCATTCACGCTCAAGGTCTAGAGAAACTGTAAATGTCCTCAACAGTTAATACCGTTCACATCACCAAGCCAAGTTTGCTGCTAAACATTCAGAAGGACTTTCAGCAGCAATTAATTAATCGCCCAGACTTCAAAGACAGGGTTATGGATCTGTTGGCAATCAATCCCGATGAGTGCGATCAATTGCTGCAAGAGTACCCACGCTTTGTTTGCCTGTTCAGGATTGAGTGGGGGTACATCCGGATGCCTTTCAACCTGGCTGCGGTTCGAGAGGTGGACTTGCAATTTGGTTGTTGCTCTACATGGTCGAAATTCACAGAATCAACAGAGCGAAAATATCCAGAGCCGAAGTTGTTTGAGGTGAGCGATATTGAGCCGGGGAAACTTGATGACTTGATGAGCTACCAATACACAAGGAAGGCGTATTGGGCCACTTTCGGTGAGCCATCACCAAAACCAACCTGGCCAAACCCACTGGAGTTGTTTGAGGAGTACTTTGAACGACTGCCCACTTGGGCGCGTGCTATACGATTTACGTTTTTGATTATGTTTGTGGCGTTGTTGGTGCTATTCAATTCACCGTTGTTACAAACTTTAATCAACAAGGATTTTGAAAACCTGGGATTTAACCATGCTTTTACGCTGGCTTTCACGATGTTCATAGGGTGGTGGATGATTGAAAGCTGCCCCCAGTGCAAGAAATTTTGTACATACATGAGTGGCCACGCAATACCTGCAGATCGTGAAGAAGAAGGGATTCGTTACCTTCAATGCACACATTGTGGCTTTGCTTATTGGTCTCGATACACCATCGGTGGGGGTGGCGGCGGTTGACGCTGCGCACTTTATCTGCAGTAGTTTTGATTTGATCTGACAAAAGCCTTGCCAAAGGGTTGGGTAATGTCTCCAAAGCCTGCAAAATGATGGGCTTTTCCCCCGATACGTTTTATCGCTACCAACACGCCAAGGAAAAAGGTGTGTGGAGACTTTGTTTGAAGCCAATCGACGTAAGCCGAATGTTCGGGCAAGCCGCATGATGAAACATTTTCACAGATGTATTGCCAACCGTTATGCTGAGCGATACATCTGCTACTTTCATTTTAGATTTAAATTCATAGGTTATCAATGTTAAATATTTGGCTGATACCTGGCCTCTCTGGTATGTTAGCCTCATCGTAGCAGTGCAACGAATTAATACAGCAACAAATACTTGTTATCGCCATTGTAAGCGCAGTCCAATCCCAGGCTATTTTGGGGGCCGCTAATGGGATTGCAACGGTGCAACCTAGGCACCCCGCACAAACAGCAGCGCGCCCCAATTTGGCACAATTTGTTCTGTAGGCCGACTGTCGATACACTGCCATCTCAGCATGATACGCAGCCATTCCAGGGCCGGAGTCCACATCATCTGCATTGCTGGTTGACCGCGCATTGGCACGATTCATCGTTAATGAAGCTGGAGCACTGACACTTGTTGCTGGACTCATTTGAAACCCCCTTACTTGTTGGATGGAACGCTACGTAGCAACCAGCAAGCTAAAGTTCCATTTAGTTTTATATTTTTTGCCAAGTACCAACAAAACTACATTAAAGAGACCCCGAACGGATCGCATCCAGCAAACCGATGCGTTGGTATTCTGGCACCAGCTCCACCAGCTCAGCGAATGCATGAATGGCCGCCGTTTTGTTGTAATACAGACCAGTATCCAGCGCTGTCATTCCATCTGCCGACCTGGCAGCCAACACCTTGGCACGCTGATGCTCTGGAACCGCCAACAAAAACGGTTTAAAAGCTCGAATACACTCTAAGCGCCCATGTCTCATGGCCAAGTTCAGCCCGAAGGGTTTCTTTCCGACTTTGATATTTGCCAAGTCCAGTTGGCCAGCACGAATCGCATTTTGCACCGCTGGCGTCAGGTCTCTTAACGTGCCATCGAAACCATGGAAAAGCAAAAACCACAAAGTCGCTTCTGAAACAGAATTGTTTTTCATATTCAAAGTAACCTTCCGGTTTTGGCGAACGGGTGACAAACCTGCTTCTGCCTCAAGAATTCCAAGGGTTTGCGCCGAAGTACCGGTGACATACATCATCGATAAATTTTGACCATCGGGGTAGTAATTTGAATAAAGCGTTGTATAAGCGGGGTGATTGAACAAGTCTTTCACGCGCAGCATATACAGTGCGTTTAATTCCGTGTGTGCAAAACGAACATGATTATTCGTTCTGTTGGGGTCATAGAACTCTGTCACATACTGCGTATGCCCCAGCTTGCCTGTCTTTACACGCAGCTGCAAACTCATCACATGGCCAGCTGAAAGCAACACAATGTATCGAACTGACTCTTGTTGTTTGTTTGCCCCGTCAATGGTGTTGCTCATTCGGGCATTCATCCCCTTGAACTGTTCAATCAGGGTTGCACCAAGCTCATCGTTGTTGATCAAATAAGGCTCGGCGGCATTCGCCATGACTTGTTTAAACTTTCGTTCGAACTCCCATGCCACCCTGTTTTTCAGATCTGCCGCGCTGGCAAAATAATCTTGAACCTGGGTATCAGTTTGTATTCGAAACTTGCCCTGAGCTTGCGCGGCCTGGGTCTGTATTCTATGCATGACCAAATGGCGGCAAACAATTTGACTTCGAGTCCGCTCATGAAAGCAAACTTTTTTATTGAAGTTGGTGAGCAAATGAACACCCTGGCGCGCAGGGTAAGGAATTTCTTTGAGCAGCCGCTTGACGACTGGGTTCTGAATTTTTTCTTGCTGGTCCACCACCTCAATAGAATATGAATCGGGTGTTAGCAACAACCTGGCGCGTTGCAATTCCAGCTCGGCTTGATTGTTTTTCCGATCACCCTGTGGTTTGGCAGCAGCACCCTGAACATTCGTGCCACGAGTTTCAAATACCGTACGCAAGGTTGATTGCAACTCTTCGGGAATGCCTCGAAGTGAGCCACTGAACGAAGCATTCTGAAGCCATGAGAATGACGAACTAAAGTTATCGCTTGTCCCATCGCCCGCAGCGGGTGGATAAAGTATCAGAAACCGCCTGACCAAATTAAAATGCTGAAGTATTTTTGGGGATGAATAATCAAGATTCAGCTTGTCGATCGCATTGTGCAATGCTCCCTCACCAGGCAATCGGGAAATTTGTTCTAACGACCAATTGACCAGTTTCATGTGTTTATCCCGATCGGGATTATCATGGCGCTTGTCGCTAATTCCAAGCTGAAGCGCAGCATCTAGAAACGCAATTTTTTCTGAACCAATTGCTCTACACAACTCGGCCGACAACTCTTTCAGCTCCGACTGATGCGGTCCTTTGCTTACCGACCCTGAGGTCAAAAATCGGCCAAGTACATGCTTGAAATTCTGTAAAGTTTCTGAACCAAGACCACGTACATCATCACCCAGTGCGAACAAACCAGGGCTTTGATTATTGTGGCTGGGAGGCAAACCGCGCATGAATTCTTGAAAGGCCTGGTATTAACATCTAAGAGCCACTAAGTACCGGCGGCAGACAGGATAGTTCCTGTGGACATGAAACAGGCCATCATGAACAGCCTGCTCACAAGCAAGCAGCACAGTGTGTGGCACCTGCTACTTGAGCACAAACCAATAAAAAAGCAGCCACTTGGGCTGCCTTTTTAACTTCGCTTTAAACTTAGGCTTTGATCAAGCCATCAATCCCAGCTTAACGCACCGCCGGTTTGGTATTCAGTCACTCGGCGCTCGAAGAAGTTGGTTTCTTTCTTCAAGTCCATCATTTCGCTCATCCATGGGAATGGGTTGGCCGCACCTTCGTACAAGGTGCCCAAACCAATCTGGTTGGAACGGCGGTTGCAAATAAACTTCATGTATTCCATAAACTGGGCTGAATTCAGGCCCAACACGCCGCGAGGCATGGTGTCTACGGCATACGCGTGTTCAAGTTCAACGGCCTTGCGGAACATGGCTTTGATCTCTTCCTTGAATTCAGGGGTCCACAGGTGTGGGTTTTCCAGTTTCACGGTGTTGATCAGGTCGATACCGAATGTGCAGTGTGCCGACTCATCCCGCAAAATGTACTGGAACTGCTCGGCAGCACCAATCATTTTGTTTTGGCGGCCCAGCGCCAGAATTTGCACAAAGCCCACATAGAAGAACATGCCTTCCATAATGCAGGCAAAAGCGATCAGGCTCTTCAACAGTTTCTGATCGTTTTCCAGTGTGCCTGTTTTGAATTCAGGATCAGTCAACACGTCGATGAACGGAATCAGGAATTCGTCTTTGTCACGAATACACTTGATTTCGTTGTACGCGTTGAAAGTTTCCGCTTCAGGAATACCCAGGCTTTCTACAATGTACTGGTAGGCGTGGGTGTGAATGGCTTCATCAAAGGCCTGGCGCAGCAAAAACTGGCGGCATTCAGGCGCTGTAATGTGGCGGTAGGTACCCAGCACAATGTTGTTGGCGGCCAGTGAATCGGCCGTTACAAAAAAGCCCAGGTTGCGCTTCACGATCAGGCGCTCGTCTTCAGTCAAACCGTTGGGGTCTTTCCAAAGCGCAATGTCGCGGTCCATGTTGATCTCTTGAGGCATCCAGTGGTTGGCGCACTGGCTCAGGTATTTTTCCCAGGCCCACTTGTACTTGAAGGGCACCAGCTGGTTTACATCGGTGGTGCCGTTAATTACGCGCTTGTCGGCTGCGTTTACGCGGCCTGCCCTTGCACCTTCAGCGGTTGGCTGCTGCACAGGGGCAGCGGCCGAACGCGCGGCTGCTTGCTGGTACAAGCCCTGGCTTGCTGCCGGGCTAGCCACTGGCGCAGCAAAGCCTGAGGCCACAGAGCCCATGGCTGGGGGCATTTGCACGGGGGGCTTGGCAGCAGGTGCTGTTTTGCCCATGGCTGCATCAAATTCATCGTCCCAAGACAACATATTTTTTTACTCCTTAAATTTTCTTGTTCGCTGCTGCTTTTGGTATAGACCAACCAAATTTAAAAACATTCCATTTTTACTCAAAACATCCGTATTCAATCACTTTGCTTTTTGTCCGAGATTTACAGCTTAATCTTCCACTGAGTTTTTCTAACGCAATATCTTCAAGGTTTAGCGTACTTTTGTGCGACACCAAAAAAAGTAAGCCAGCAACGTCAATAAAGATACAACAACAAAAGACAAACCCAAGAAAAAATCAACAAGCAAATTTTGATAATCCTCAATACCTAAAAGATCAAATTTATCGTACAACCACAACACAGAAGACTCCGACAACTTTTCATCAATTCTTGAGCGTACCAGCACAAACGCAAGGCCAAGTGTCGCAAAAATTACCCACAATAAAATCAGCAGTATTCGTGCTGCCTTTTTCATGCGACAACTACCTTACCGTAAGCTAAAAGCGTACTGCCCGGCACCGCCACGGGTTTGACACCTCTAAGTATTGCCCGCAAACGTTGATAATCGCTCATTTTCTCGATCGTAATACAACCCTCGCTTGCGCTGCCCGGATGCAATCGAAACAAACCACGCTTCACATTGTTACAGTAGGTCTCGTCATCTATTTTTCCATCAGCCGCGTACAGAGAAAACCAGTCATCACGCCCGCTAAACATATCGTAAAACGCTCCGAGCAAACCACCAGACTGCCTGTCGAAAATATAGTAAGTGCCCGGCGGTATTGGACCAACACCTACATGACACGCAGAAACACGACGATTTACATGATCACCTCGACCAGAAAACGCAGGGAATGAAATAGCCCCCATCTTGAAAGCGCTCATTGGTTTGTCATTCAATTCAAAACTGCATTCGTACATTACTTCATTCTCATATCAGGTCAGCGTATTGTTTTGATAGGTCGCTTCTCATTTTTTATCTGGGATAAAGTCCACCAAAAATTTTTACAACTTCAACGTTAGAATTAATGAGACACCTTTGTGCATCCAGATTGAACTACTTTTTATGTGATCACTTTTTCAGCGGTCGCGAGATATCGATTTTCTACTAAATATTTTCTTCCCGCCTTTGTCAATTAATACGCGTCCTCCCCGTTATCAGCTTTGAACGCATATTCGACAAGACGCTTCTCTGTTAAGGAATCAAGCAAATATTGTGCTTTTTGATTATGAACCGTCAAATCTTCGGCCAGCGATGAAGCTGTTACGCCGTAGTTCGGCAGCAGGTCTGCATGCTGTTTTAACGCCTCCAATTCATCCTCGCCGAGATTTAGTGTGCCAGCCGCATTTCGCTGTTCAGCCAAAACACCTTCATAGCGGTTAACTTCGGAAGTCAGCCAAACAATTCGTCTGGTAGTTACAAAAACGTATATGATCAGAAAAATTCCAGCCAGTATCAGTAACCAACCGTCAAAAACCACTTCGGTTTTTAGCTGCAACCAAAGCCACCGTAAAACCAACGTTACAAATCCTGTCCCCCATTGAATGGCAGCTAAGATTATTCCGCCGACCACTGTCCCGATGATCGTGTGCTTAAGTACACTGTTCTCGCTCACTGTTGTTGCCATAAGTTACTTGCGATGCGTAGCTTTATTGAGCAACGTCCGTGCGGATTGCAGGGTTAGCTCTTTCACTTAGCAACCTTGAAATTAACATTTCCATTATCACCAACATGGAATGAAATGCTGCCGTCTACGTGTTGGCGCACCTGCGCATTCCCTTGGGTTTCGAGAAATGCGCCAGAGCCAGCAGTGATAACCGTACTGTTCGTTTTTAAAGAGCTATTGTTACCAACAACAGCCTTACCTCGAAAACTCCCAAAGCTGAGCCCTTGATTTCCATGCAAGTGTGATTGCTGGATTACAAGAAACCCACTTTGGGCTAGAGCACTAATTACAGATTCGGCATGCATAGAAACGCCATACATATTTATGCGATCCTGAATTTCCTGAACAACGTTCTGCGTATCGACAGACTTTCCTGTTAGGCCCTTTAAGAGGTCATACACAGCGTTGGTTGCGAGACCAAGACTGAGTTGTGCGAGCGTAGAAAATAATGGATCCATGATTTCTCCTTTGCACTGACAGAGAGTACTAACATTGAGCCTCGTGGCGGCCTCGCAGTCACAGTCGGCGACCGAAGGCCGCGAATTGCTACGACTAGCTGGACACCACAGCCTACTTACCGGTGATGTTGATTCAGCTGTGGCTGTAGATTCCGAATGAGCATACTTTCCCAAAGATCCCGATTCTGCTGAGAGTTCACCACTTTTGCATGGATGTGCGTCGCGCCTGCTCGCACGGCGGCATCCAAGCGATCATGGTTTGGCATTCTCAATGAAAAATTATCCGTTTGCCCAATGTATACCGCTTGCCAATTTCCGTTCTGAAGCTGGTACGCGAAAATGTACAGGCCAGCAATTGCATTCCAGCCCTCATTTTTTGCAAGGACCTCGAACTGCAACGCCTCGCCGTTGCCTAGTGGCCAATTACATATCATGGTTCACGCTCCTTCCTGAAAGGAATATATAAAATTCGAGGTAACCGGCTGCAGCGCAAGGCGAGTTATGGAAAACAACCCACGCTGTTCCCGCAGTCCGGTTGACCGAAGTGCTAGGAGTAGCGCTCAAAAAAAATCCATGAGCCGCAGATAGCGGGGGCTTTTCTCAGCCTCACGCCGAGCTAATGCCCGCACAACATTGCCCTTTTCTCGACGTGTTAACTCGGGCTGTTTTTGACACACTAGGTCGTACTTTTCTTGAACCCAGTGATGTACATTCGGAAGCAAATCTTGAAGTGTGTCAGCCGCCCATTTGTCGATGGTGATACTGCTTTTCTCCGCATTTTCATCAGTGATGGTGTAGGTAGTTTTTCTTTCGTCAAACAGGTCAACAAATTCCATTTTCAATCCTCCAACACCTTAATATGGGGAGCTTTAATTGCCCCTTGATACCAAAGAAACCCCAGTCCAAAAATCAACCCACAAAAAACAAAGATGTACTTGGTTTGAAGTTTAAAGAGTGCTGAGAATTGATTACCGGGGATTTCCTCAAAAAACGACAACATCATACAAAGCATTACATAGTCAAACCCCGATATTGAGCCAAGGCACTCATCTCGGGAGAAAGCGGTCGCTATAATCGCGAGCAGCACTGACGCAACCATAATGATCATTCCGAACCTCTTGTGGTACGGCATAGGAACTCCTAACTAGTTTTATCAAACAATAATGGCGATATCCATTTATCCGAACATCACACCTCGGCTTCCTCTGGCCCTGTGCCGCAAACAGCGCAGCTTCAGCAAAGGGTTTGCCTGTTGCGCACTTCAAGAAAACCGCCCCGTTTGAACAAGGTTTCAATGGTCGCCAAGATGTTTACATCCTTGGCGATACCCAAGAACCGCCCATCTTTTTTGGCGGGCTTGGGTAAATTGAACACCTTGATTCAAGAAGGGATCAGCGGTTTTCAGTGCGCAAGCAGGGAACCCACGCTGAAGCCCCTCTGTTTTCATCTCACTGGCATGCTTCGCATTCATCGAAACCCGCATCGCCTGGGCGCATGGTGCATACCTTGCCTTCAATTTCAGGCTCGGGCAGGTTGGGCACTACGCCACTAGCTGGCGCTGATGTAAACGCGGCAGAAGCACCACCTTCCGCATTCACTGAATTCAATTCACCACCGGCCAGCGTCGATTTCTCGGCGTGTGTAGCACCAATGGTGCGCAGGTAGTAAGTTGTTTTCAGGCCGCGTATCCAGGCCAGTTTGTACGTGTCGTCCAAACGCTTGCCGCTTGCGCCAGCCATGTAAATGTTCAGGCTTTGGCCTTGGTCAATCCATTTCTGGCGACGGGCTGCGGCTTCAACCAGCCAGCGTGGGTCCATTTCAAACGCGGTGGCGTACAGGCGCTTCAAGTCTTCGGGAATGCGGTCAATCTTCATCACTGAACCATCGAAATATTTCAGATCAGAAATCATCACTTCGTCCCAAATACCCAAGCGCTTCAAGTCGCGCACCAGGTGTTCGTTCACGATGGTGAATTCACCTGAAAGGTTCGACTTCACATACAGGTTCTGGAATGTGGGCTCAATGGAAGCGGCCACACCAATAATGTTGGAAATGGTTGCGGTAGGCGCAATGGCCACGCAGTTGGAGTTGCGCATGCCGTGCTTCTTGATCTTCGCACGCAATGCGTCCCAGTCCATGCGGCTGCTGGTATCTACTTCCACGTAACCGCCACGCTCTTCTTCCAACAGCTTCAATGAATCCAAAGGCAGAATACCCTTGTCCCACAACGAACCCTTGAAGGTGCTGTATGCACCGCGCTCAGCGGCCAATTCGGTTGAAGCCTCGTAAGCGTAGTAGCAAATGGCTTCCATGCTTTCATCGGCAAATTCAACTGCATCGCGTGAAGCGTAGGGCTTGCGCATCATGTGCAATGCATCCTGAAAGCCCATCATGCCCATGCCCACGGGGCGGTGGCGCAGGTTTGAATTGCGCGCCTTGGCCACGGCGTAGTAGTTGATGTCGATCACGTTGTCCAGCATGCGCATGGCCACACCCACGGTTTTACGCAGCTTGTCGTGGTCAATCACCAGCTCGCCGTTGTCGGCAGGCTTTAGGTGGCGGGTCAGGTTCACGGAACCCAAATTACACACTGCAATTTCGTTCTCGTTGGTGTTCAGTGTAATTTCTGTACACAGGTTCGACGAGTGCACCACGCCCACGTGTTGCTGGGGGCTGCGAATGTTGCAGGGGTCTTTGAACGTAATCCAGGGGTGGCCGGTTTCAAACAGCATGGAGAGAATTTTTCTCCACAGCTTGGCCGCTTCCACTGTTTTGAACAGTTTCAAATCGCCACGCGCGGCTTTTTCTTCGTAGCCCACATAGGCTTTTTCGAAGGCTTTACCGTACAGGTCGTGCAGGTCAGGGGTATCGGACGGGCTGAACAGGGTCCAGTTGCCACCTTCCATTACACGCTTCATGAACAGGTCGGGAATCCAGTTCGCGGTGTTCATGTCGTGCGTGCGGCGGCGGTCGTCGCCCGTGTTCTTGCGCAACTCCAGGAATTCTTCAATGTCCAGGTGCCATGTTTCAAGGTAGGCACACACGGCGCCCTTGCGCTTGCCACCCTGGTTCACGGCCACGGCAGTGTCGTTCACCACTTTCAGGAAAGGCACCACACCTTGCGATTTTCCGTTGGTGCCCTTGATGTGGCTGCCCAATGCGCGCACTGGGGTCCAGTCGTTGCCCAAACCACCTGCAAACTTGGACAGCAATGCGTTTTCCTTAATACCTTCGTAAATGTCGTCCAGGTCGTCGCCAATGGTGGTGAGGTAGCAGGAAGACAACTGCGAGCGAATGGTGCCACTGTTGAACAATGTTGGTGTGGAGCTCATGAAGTCGAATGTTGACAACACTTCATAAAACTCAATGGCGCGTGCTTCGCGGTCTACTTCATTCAGTGCCAGGCCCATGGCCACACGCATGTAAAAGGCCTGTGGCATTTCAATGCGGGTGCCGTCCACGTGCAGGAAGTAACGGTCGTACAGGGTTTGCAGGCCGAGGTAATCGAACTGCAAATCGCGCTCGTACTTCAGGGCTGCGCCCAGCTTTTTCATGTCGAACTGGCCAAGGCGGTTGTCCAACAGGCCAGCGGCAATGCCCTTCTTGATGAACTGGGGGAAGTACTCGGGGTACACCTGCGCCATTTCATCTTGCGCAATTTCGCGGCCAATAATTTCACGGCGAATGGTGTGCAACAACAGGCGGGAAGTCACCAGTGTGTAACTGGGTTCATTCTCGATCATGGCGCGCGAAGCCAGAATTGCCGACTTGAACACTTCGTCAATTTTCACGCCATCGTACAAGTTCTTCAGGGTTTCTTTCTGAAGGTGTGCAACGTCAATTTCATTTAAGCCAACCGCTGCGCTTTCAATCAGCGCTTTCAGTGCTTCTACATCCAGCGGGCGCTTGATATCACCGTCGATCACATTCAGTGCGTGTTGCTCAGCTTGTGCAACCTGCTTGGCAGCGCGTTCCTGGGCGCGACGCTCGCGGTACAACACGTAGGCGCGGGCAACTTCGGCTTCGCCAGAACGCATCAAAGCCAGTTCTACCTGGTCTTGAATGTCTTCAATGTGGAAAATGCCGCCGGAAGGTTGGCGACGCACCAGCGCATTCACCACGCTGCCGGTCATTTGTTCGACCAGTTCGCGAATGCGGGCAGACGCCGCGCCTTGCCCACCGTTAACGGCCAAAAAGGCCTTGGTCATGGCCACTGCAATTTTGCTGGGCTCAAAACCAACCACGGCACCGTTTCGGCGAATAATTTTGTAGTTTGCATACGCGCTGTCAACCACGGGCGCTGTACCTGCAGGCCGGGAGGCGGACAAGGGCGCATCAGTTACCAAATTGCTCGCCAAATCTGAGGATCCATGGCTAGTTAGCATGCGTAATTCTCCTGGAATAAACGTGTTCTTGAGGGTTTGTTTTTGTAGTGGGGGCAAAACCGGAAACCACTATATCTTGTGTTTTATGTGTGGCTTTAAACTAATTGTAGTGGTCACAGCACGATTTGGCAAACACTTTCTTATCCCCAGCTTATGCACACAGTTATCCCCTGTGAACAACTTGTGGACAAGCATGGGATAAATGCGGTGCAACAAAAAAACGGCCCTTTAAAGGCCGTTGATCTGAAGTTCGTAGGTGTTTGATTTACGAAGCCCTTTCCAGTCAAAGAAGGGCCCAGGGTCGGTTTTTCGGGTGGGCGCTATCTCGCTGTGCGCCATTGCATATTTCAGTGGATAACGTGCTTGCAACTCCAGGGCGAGGCGTTTCAGGCTGGCGTATTGGGCTACCTCAAATGGGGTGTAAACATCGCCCAACAGTTCAATGCCAATCGAAAAATGATTGAAGTTGCTGCGGTTCATGGCTGCAGAAATTCCGGCATGCCAGGCGCGCTTTTCACACGACACAAATTGTGTTACGGAACCATCCCGGTCAATCAGAAAATGCGAGGAAACATGCAGGCCAATCAACTCACCAAAGGTTGAGTGCGAGTGGCAATCGAGCCGGTTCAAAAACAGGTCGGTAATTAATGAAGAATCCCGACCGCGCTCGGGCAGGCTAATGCAATGAATAACCAAGGTATCCACAACCGTGCCCATGGGGCGAGCATCTTGATTGGGGCTTTGCAAGCGGCGCACCCAGTCTTGTTCAATCCAGCCTTCGTCTAGCCACATGGCATGCCCCTTTTGAAAGTGAAAATACTTTCAACCAATTGAACTGTTATTTAACTCTTTCTCCGGCCGCCTTTGCATGTTCAATACCGCAGTAAAAACGACCCTGCATCATCACCCCTTCAGTCATGGGGCTGTAAGCTCCGCAGTGCTGGCAAGGCATAATCTCTTCTTTACCAGTATTACGGCCAAGATTGCCTTTTTGTTGAGTGCCCACCCCCGGCTTTTCACCCAATTGTTTGCGCTGCCAGCTTTTGAAAAGTATCCAGGCCACTACTGCCAGGCCCAGAAAAAACAGAATACGACCCATTACACTGCCCTTTTCAAAATAAACTCAAGCACAAACTGGGTGCCGAAATAAGCCAGCACCAACACGGCGTAGCTGCCCAAACACCATCGAAGGGCTACTTTTCCGCGCCAACCAAATACCATGCGCCCACCCAGCAAAACTGCAAATGAACACCATGAAATGATGGCAAACAGTGTTTTGTGATCGAAGCGCCAGCTGCTACCACTCCAATGCTCAGAGAACAAGAAGCCCGTGGCCAGGGTAAGCGACAACAACACGAAACCTGCCCACAACTGCCGAAACAAAATGGATTCCATGGTGAGCAGGGAGGGCAGCTGATCCAGCAGGCGCTCGCGCAACATGCGGTTTTCTTGTGTGGTGGCAACAGGCTGGTGCAAAGCCTTTTCCTGAAACGCCATGACCACGCCGTGGGCTGCCGCAATACCCAACAAACTGTATGCAGCAAGCGCAATCAACAGGTGTAACTGGAACAAATGATCGCCAGCCAGGCGAATTGCGGCATCTTGCCCCATCCAGAGCGGGAGCAGAAATACCACGGCACACAACGGAAATACGATTAATTCAAGCAAAGGCACGCGGTTGAAAAAACTTTCTACAAAGGCCACCAGCGAGGCAAGCCAAGCCACACACATCAGGCCAATCACAAAACCAAAGTGCAGGCCATCGGCCTGAAACAAGAGGGTAGCTAACAAATAGCCCGATACCAGCAAGGCCAAGGCCACGAGCGCGCGGCTTACACCCGCAGGTGCAACCCACTTGCCGAAAACGTTCAGCGCCGCCAATCCACCCGAGGCGGACAGCAGGGGCACTGCGAGCGCGTACAATATTGTGTTGTTCATACCAATCAGTTTACTCGATTCATAGCACGAGTCAGGGGCACTACACGATGTTTGAAAACCTCTCCGATCGCCTAACGCGCGTTGTTAAAAATATCAAAGGCGAGGCCCGCATTACCGAGGCCAACACGCAGGAAATGCTGCGTGAAGTTCGACTTGCCCTGCTGGAAGCCGATGTGGCCCTGCCTGTGGTGAAAGAGTTTATCAACCAGGTGAAGGAACAGGCACTGGGAGAAGAAGTGCTGAACAGCTTGACCCCAGGCCAAACCTTGGTGGGCATTGTTCACAAACAGTTGATCAAGCTGATTGGCGAAAAAACCGAAGAAATCAACCTGGCGGCACAGCCCCCGGTGGTTATTTTGATGGCTGGCTTGCAAGGCGCAGGTAAAACAACCACCACCGGCAAATTGGCCAAGTACCTGAAAGACAACCTTAAAAAGAAAGTGCTCACAGTGTCTGCCGACGTGTACCGCCCTGCGGCGATCGAGCAGTTGAAAACGGTTAGCGCGCAAGCAGGCGCCGAGTTCTTCCCTTCCGACATTACTCAAAAACCAGTCGACATCGCCCTGGCTGCGCTAAACCACGCCAAACGCCAGTTTTTTGATGTCCTTATTCTGGATACCGCGGGCCGCTTGGGTATTGATGAAGCCATGATGAATGAAATCAAGGCCTTGCATGCGGCAATCAACCCCACCGAAACCTTGTTTGTTATCGATGCCATGTTGGGCCAGGACGCCGCCAACACCGCCAAGGCCTTTAACGATGCCCTACCCCTAACCGGCGTGGTGCTTACCAAGATGGACGGCGATGCCCGCGGCGGTGCGGCACTTTCTGTACGTCAAATTACCGGCAAGCCCATCAAGTTCATGGGTGTGGGCGAGAAGCTGACAGGTTTCGAGAAGTTCCACCCTGACCGCGTAGCAGGCCGAATTCTGGGCATGGGCGACATTGTTTCGCTGGTTGAAGAGGCCAAAAAAGGCATCGACCAACAAGAAGCCGAGAAACTGGCCAAAAAACTGAAAAGCGGCAAGGCATTCGACTTGAACGACTTTTTGGCGCAAATAAGCCAAATGCGCAACATGGGCGGGCTACAGGGCCTGATGGACAAGCTGCCCAGCCAGCTTATGAAAGGCGCAGGCGAAGTAGACGCCGCAGCAGCTGAAAAACAGATGAAACGCACGGAAGCCATTATTTTTTCAATGACCATTGAAGAACGCACCAAGCCCGACTTGTTAAAGGCCTCACGCAAGCGCCGAATCGCTGCAGGCGCGGGTGTGCAGGTTCAGGAAGTGAACCGCCTGCTGAAGCAATTTGAGCAAATGCGCGACATGATGAAGAGCATGCAAAAAGGTGGTTTGGCCAAGTTGATGCGCAAGATGGGTAGCATGGGTGGCCCTGGTGGCAAAGGCGGTTTCCCGGGCATGTAATCGCAGTTTCTTAGCGCTTGGATTTACCTGAAAATCAGGGCTTTTCGACCTTAATGTCGTTTAATGCGGTTTTAGGCAAGGGTTTTGGCGGCTCAACGTAATAGTAGCCCCAGTTGCGGTCCAGCCGATCGTACACCAGGTTTGGGTAGGTCATTCTTCCCAGGCTACCGTTGTAGCGGCCAAGCGCACGGTCATAGTTGCCCTTTTCTATATCCAGGTAATGCCTGAGAATTAGGCAGCCATAGCGAATGTTCACTCGCGGCTCATAGAGCTGTCGTACATCACCATCAGACAACACTCGGGTCCAGAAAGGCATTACCTGCATCAAGCCAATAGCACCGGCATGGCTTACAGCGTCCGCCCGAAAGTTACTTTCCACTTCAATCAAGGCAAAAATGATTTGGGGGTCAATGCCAACCCGTTGCGCCTCGTATCGAATGGTTTTTATCAGCTCAGTGCGTTCGTTAAAGTCAGGCACGCGGCGTGAGAGTCGCCGCGACATTTCAGCCATCCAGTGAATACGATGGCCCACAGAATCGAAAATTGGACGCGGCGCCACGGGCGCTGAAAGCGCTGTGCGCAGCGCCAGGCGAAGATGATCCGCCATGGGCTCGTATTGCTGGCTGGCATTCGCTGGTGAACCGACACCAGCCAATAGCAACATCAAACTGAAGGCTGCAAGTAACCTTCTGACGCCTTGCGCCAGGTTGATTTGGCCAGCTTGATTACAGATCAACTCGCCTTTGGGCAAGTTCAACACGCAACTGCTCAAAAATTTCCCCAATACTGACATCACGCTTTTCAACCTTGCCATCGCGAGACTGAAACTCCACTTTGCCTTCTTTCAAACCACGGTCACCCAGAGTTACTCGCAGCGGTACGCCAATCAATTCCCAATCTGCAAACATGACACCCGGCCGCTCATCACGGTCATCTAATACTACGTCTACGCCAGCGTCGTTTAGTTCCCTGTAAAGTTTGTCTGCCTGGGCCTTGACCTCTTCGCTTTTTTTGTAACCAATAGGGCACAGCACCACCTCAAAAGGGGCAATACTCAATGGCCAAATGATGCCGCGGTCATCAAAATTCTGCTCGATCGCTGCACCCAAAATACGCGTCACACCAATGCCATAGCAGCCCATCTCGATTACGGCAGGCTTACCGTTTTCATCCAGAAACTTGGCCTGCAAGGCTTCCGAGTACTTGGTGCCCAAGTAGAACACATGGCCCACTTCAATACCACGACATATCGCCAAAACCCCTTTGCCGTCCGGTGAAAGGTCGCCCTCCACAACGTTGCGAATGTCGGCCACCTCGGGCTCGGGCAAATCACGCCCCCAGTTAACCCCCACAAAGTGGTAGTCTGCGTCGTTGGCACCACATACAAAATCACCCATGGCAGCTACACTGCGGTCAGCAACAACGCGCACCTGCCCACTTAAAGCAACCGGGCCCAGGTAACCTGGCCTAGTACCAAAAGCCGCAACAATTTCAGCCTCTGTGGCAAGGCGTAATTCTTGTACGCCGGTCAGCTTGCCCAGCTTAATGTCGTTAACCTCGTGATCACCACGCACCAATGCCAATATAAGTTGTGTCTTTTTGACGGGTTTGGTTTCATTTTTTTCAACAACTTCATTGGCGAACACCACGCTTTTTACGGTGAAAGCCAATGGCAAACTCAGTTGCTCTGCGACCGCGTCACATGTGGAGTTGCCCGGGGTGTGAACTTTCTCCATTCCCTTGGTTGCTGCTGGGCGCTGGGTATTACACACGGCCTCGGCCAACTCCACATTGGCGGCATAGTCCGACCCGGGACAATACGCGATTGCATCCTCTCCGGTTTCAGCAATTACGTGAAATTCATGGCTACGATTACCGCCTATTGAGCCCGTATCTGCATTCACAGCCCTAAAGTTCAAACCCAAACGGGTAAAAATGCGACGGTATGCGTCAAACATCACATCGTAGGTTTTCAAAGCTGCATTCTGGTCGCGGTCGAAAGAATAGGCGTCTTTCATCACGAATTCGCGGCCTCGCATCACGCCAAAGCGGGGGCGAATTTCATCGCGAAACTTGGTTTGGATCTGATAAAGGTTCAAGGGTAACTGGCGGTAACTTTTTACTTCCTTGCGCACCACGTCGGTAATTACTTCCTCGTGTGTGGGCCCAATCACAAAATCGCGGTCATGTCGGTCTTTCAGGCGTAGCAGTTCAGGGCCATACTTTTCCCAACGCCCGCTTTCCTGCCAAAGCTCAGCAGGCTGTACAGCGGGCATCAACAGTTCAAGGGCGCCTGCCCGGTTCATTTCTTCGCGAATAATATTTTCTACTTTGCGAATTGAACGCAAGCCCACAGGCATGTAGGTGTAGATACCACCGGCCAAACGCTTGATCATGCCAGCCCGCATCATGAGTTGGTGGCTGATTACTTCAGCATCGGCTGGTGCCTCTTTCAGGGTATTCAAAAAAAACTGGGTGGCGCGCATTTGCAAAAAACTCTTGAGTAATGAATTGGTTAGAACTGCGATTGTACTTTTATCCGCCCGCAGCGCGGATACCCTAGGTGTACAAATGCAGGCTGGTGCTTATAATGAGTGTGAATTGTAAAGAAATCTGCGGGGCGCGTATGCTTGATAAAGAAGGCTACCGTCCCAACGTCGGCATTATTTTGACCAATTCCCGAAAGCAAGTCTTTTGGGGTAAGCGAATTCGTGAACATTCCTGGCAATTTCCGCAGGGCGGAATTAAACATGGTGAATCGCCAGAACAAGCCATGTACCGGGAATTGCACGAGGAAGTTGGCCTGTTGCCAGAACATGTTGAAATTATAGGAAGAACCAGGAATTGGTTGCGGTATACCGTACCCGATCACTGGATTCGACGGGAATGGCGGGGAAGCTACAAAGGCCAGAAACAAATCTGGTTTTTGCTGAAATTGGTTGGAAGGGATTGCGATGTAAGCCTGCGGGCCACTGAGCATCCCGAATTTGATGCCTGGCGTTGGAACGAGTATTGGGTTCCACTTGAAAACGTCATAGATTTCAAAAGGGAAGTGTACAAACAAGCATTGGGAGAGTTGGCCAAGCTGCTGTTTTCCAGAAATGACCCGAGGCGATTGCCGCGGGGTGACCACTGGGAACCTGCCGTTAAAACCGGTGAAACCCAAGGAAAACCAGAGTCGACATAAAAAAACGCGAACCCAAGGGTTCGCGTTTTTTTACACACGATTTTCAGCTGCGGGTACCTCTGGTAATTCAATTGATGCTTGAATTTCGGCCACGCGATTGCCTCTGAGATAATTCAGGTTAATCGAAGCCATCTTGGCGTAAAACGCCGATGCGGTAATGGCTGTGAGACCCACCATAACTGCCGATGCACCAAAAAGCATTTCATGGATCTCTCCGCTTTTGACCATGTGCCTAGCGCCCATACACGCTGCAAACAAACCTGCCGAAGCTGTGACCACGGCGCAACAAAGTGGAGAAATCACTGAATTTTGATTGTCTAGACTCTGGGCTAAAGGTGGACGCTGATGGCCCATAGCCTGGTTAGCGTTTACAGTTTGAGCAGAAATAATACCAACTTGCTGGGGCATGACAACCTTCCTTGACCACGAAAAGATATAAGTAAATCCTCAGGCAAGTTTGGTTCAATTGTACGAAAATCCACTTTGGGTTAACCACAGTCAGCCTTTTGCAAAGCCCCCACCCAACGGTCGCGGTTTTCGCGCCGCTCGCGCATGCACTGAATCAACAGGTGCATATGCACAGATTGCCTTTTTTGTGGGCCAGCAGTACCCAGGCCGCATCGATGTCTTCATCGCGCTTGAGCCAGCCGAAAACACGCTGCGCAAGCTGGTAGCCAGCTTTTCTTTTTTCATCAACCGGGTAAACAAAAAGCCGAGCGGGCTAAGCAGCAGCTTTTGAATTCTTAGGCCAGCACCACCATGTTGTCTCGGTGTATCAGCTCGGGGTCGTCCAGATAACCAAGGATGGGCTCTATCGCGCTGGTGGGTTGCTTGGCAATTTTTTTAACCTCAGCAGCAGAGTAATTCACTAGACCACGCGCAACTTCTTCGCCCTCTGGGCTGAGGCAGGCTACAACATCACCGCGCTGAAAATTGCCTTGGCAACCGGTTACACCAATGGGCAACAAACTGCCTTTTTTCTTGCGCAAGGCCTCAGCGGCGCCAGCGTCCAGCAACAAGGAGCCTTTCAGTTTCAGGTGGTCGGCCATCCATTGCTTGCGCGCGGCCAATCGCCCCAAGGGGGCTTTCAGGTAGGTGCCCACGGATTCACCTTTCATCAGGCGCACCAGCACATTCGGTTCATGGCCACTGGCAATTACGGTGGCTGCGCCACTTCGTGCAGCTCGCTTTGCAGCCAGAATTTTGGTGATCATGCCACCAGTGCCCACACTGCTGCCCGCCCCACCTGCCATTTTTTCAAGCTCGGGGTTGCCTGCTGTTTCCTCGTGGATGAATTTGGCATCCGGGTTCTTGCGGGGGTCGGCGCTGTACAAACCCACTTGGTCGGTCAAAATAACCAAGGTGTCAGCTTCAACCAGGTTGGTCACCAACGCGCCCAAGGTGTCATTGTCACCAAAACGAATTTCGTCAGTTACCACGGTGTCGTTTTCGTTGATGATGGGCACCACTTTGTGGCCTAACAACGAATACAAAGTGGAACGTGCATTCAAGTAACGCTCACGGTCGGCCAAATCGGCGTGAGTTAACAGCACCTGCGCACACACCAGGCCATGTTCAGCAAATCCGATTTCATAAGCATGCACCAAGCCCATTTGCCCCACGGCCGCGGCGGCTTGAAGCTCGTGAATTTCTCGGGGGCGCTTGGCCCAGTTCAGGCGTTTCATGCCCTCGGCAATTGCACCGGACGAGACTAACACCACCTCGCAGCCAAGTTCGGCGAGTTCAGCAATTTGTGCTGCCCAAGCCCGAATGGACTCCATGTCCACGCCCTTGCCACCTTTGGTGACCAAGGAGCTGCCTACTTTCACCACTACACGTTGATTTGCCAGAGATTTCTCTGCCACGGAAATTACTCCTGATCGTCGCCAGTTCTTTCGGGATTGATGAGTGTACCCGTGCTTTCGCGAAAGCGCGCATCAGGCTCGGGCGGGAATTCCACCTGCATTTGCTGCACCAGGTTTTCATATACCGAGCGCATCAGGTTGGCTGTGTTCTCGCCTGTCAAACTTGAAATTGGATACACCTGTCCTTGCCAACCGGTTTTCTTTCGATAACGGGTCACAAAGTCGTCAATTTTGGCTTTGCGATCTTCTTCAGCAATCATGTCGATTTTATTCAGCACCAGCCAACGCGGCTTGGCCCACAGGTCTTCATCGTATTTGCGCAGCTCTTCGACAATTGCCGCTGCTTCGTGCACCGGGTCTACGTTTTCATCAAACGGGGCCAAATCAACAAGATGTAGCAATACGCGGGTGCGGCTTAGGTGTTTCAAAAACTGGTGGCCAAGGCCGGCACCTTCAGCAGCACCTTCAATTAAACCCGGCACATCGGCAATCACAAAGCTTTGGGCGTGCCCAATGCGCACCACACCCAGGTTGGGGTGCAAGGTGGTAAACGGGTAGTCTGCAATTTTTGGGCGGGCATTCGAAACGGCCGCGATCAAAGTGGACTTGCCCGCATTAGGCATGCCCAGCAACCCCACATCGGCCAGTACCTTCAATTCCAGTTTGTAACGGGCGGATTCACCGTCTTTTCCTTTGGTAAACTGACGTGGAGCACGGTTCACGCTGCTTTTGAAGTGAATGTTGCCCAGGCCGCCATCGCCACCTTTTGCAATCAGCACCTGCTGGCCATGCTCGGTCAGGTCGGCCACGACCAAGCCTGTTTCAGCATTCACAATCGTGGTGCCCACAGGCATTTTCAACACAATGTCCGGGCCTGCTGCGCCGTAACAATCGGATCCACGGCCGTTTTCACCGTTCTTCGCGCGGTGCTGCTTGGAAAAACGGTAATCAATCAGGGTGTTCAGGTTGCGGTCGGCCTCGGCAAACACGCTGCCACCTTTGCCGCCATCGCCACCATCGGGACCACCCTTGGGAATAAACTTTTCTCGACGAAAGCTGCCAGAGCCATTTCCGCCCTTGCCTGCAAACACCTCAATTGTTGCTTCGTCGATAAACTTCATGTTTTTTCCCGATTACTATGCCCGCATGCTACTTGTAGTGAGTGCGCCTGCCAGACTTGATCTGTTTACTATAAAAATGAATGCACTTGCCCAAAAACGAAAATAGCCCTGCACTGCAGGGCTATTGGACCAAGCACGGTGTGCGGTGCAAACGAGGAATTAACCTTCGCTGACCACGCTCACAGTTTTGCGACGCAGTGCGCCTTTGACTGAGAACTGCACCTGACCGTCTGTCAGGGCGAACAATGTGTGATCTTTGCCCATGCCGACATTGTCACCAGCATGAAAACGTGTACCGCGTTGGCGAATAATGATGCCACCGGCATTGATTGCCTGGCCACCAAACACCTTCACACCCAGTCGCTTGGCTTCTGAGTCACGTCCGTTTCGCGTAGAGCCGCCGCCTTTCTTACTTGCCATGAGTCATTCTCCTCTATCAAGCGTTGATGGCTTGGATCTGGATTTGAGTGTAGTTCTGGCGATGGCCTTGACGCTTTTGATAGTGCTTGCGACGACGCATCTTGAAGATCTTCACTTTGTCGTGACGACCGTGTGCCAAAACAACTGCCTTGACCGAAGCCCCTTGAACAAGTGGAGTACCCACTTTTACAGTGTCACCGCTACCAACGGCGAGCACTTCGTCCAGAGAGATTTCTTGGCCAATGTCAGCAGGTATCTGTTCTACTTTAAGTTTTTCGCCAGCAGCAACTTTGTATTGCTTGCCGCCGGTTTTTATGACCGCGTACATAGTTGACCCTTAATTTTTTAACCAATCTTTAATCTTGCAATGAACCCGAAAAAATTCGGATAGCCCGCAATTATGCTCGGAAAGTGCAATGTTGTCAAAGCCTTGTGAGCAAAGTGCGCACATTCTGCAAAGCCGATGCGGCTTTTGTCAAACACCCTCAAGTACAATATGCGCAACATAAATCATCCTCACATGCAGTGAACCCCATGCCCAGCCCAGCGCCCAGTGTGAAAAGCGTGTTGTCGCCCATCGTGGCCGACATGCAGCAACTCGACCAGGTTATTCGAGCCAGCCTGCACTCCGAGGTTAGCCTGATCAACCAGATTAGCGATTACATCATCAATGCAGGCGGCAAACGTTTGCGCCCGGCACTGGTTATTCTGACCGCCCGCGCTTTGGGCGCCACACCACAACAAATGGCACAAGCTATTGAATTGGCTGCAATTGTTGAATTCATTCACACGGCCACTCTGCTGCACGATGACGTGGTTGATGAATCAGAGATGCGCCGAGGTCGCCTGACCGCAAACGCAGAATACGGAAATTCTGCCGCAGTGTTGGTTGGTGACTTCCTGTATTCCCGCTCGTTTCAGATGATGGTAAAAATCGGGCTGATGGACGTGATGGACGTGCTCTCGGAAGCGACCAACACCATCGCAGAAGGTGAAGTGCTGCAACTGCTGAATTGCAAAGACCCCGATGTGACAGAAGACCGATACATGCAGGTTATCGATTTCAAAACGGCAAAGCTATTCGAGGCGTCCTGCCGGCTGGCGGGTATTGTGACCGGTCAAGACAAGGAACAGATCGCCAATCTGGGGCGGTTTGGCGCAGAGGTGGGCAGCGCGTTCCAATTAATTGATGACGTGCTTGACTACGCCGGAGAAAGTACGGCGCTAGGCAAAAATGTGGGAGACGACCTTCGCGAAGGCAAACCCACATTACCCCTTATTCACGCAATGCTACACGCCAAGCCACAGATAAAGGCCCAAATTCGGGATGCAATTGCCAACGGTGGCACCCAGGATGTGAGCGGCATTATGGCGAGTATTGAGGAAACAAACTCCCTGGCGTACACACGAAGTAAAGCTCTGGCCCTGGCACGATCGGCCAAAACCCGGCTAGGCGTGTTAAGCAACAACCAGTACTCGGAGGCACTTGAGACATTGTGCGATGTCGCGGTAAATCGTAATTCTTGATCTGAAAAAACATCCGCCTAGGTGATTGAAAAGTACACACTGAAGAAGCATAGTTGGGCAATAAAGCTGTTGATCCAAACCGTTCACCTTCAAGGACCTTGATCTATGAGCATCAGTAGTGCAATTGTCAAAAGCTCTGGGCTTGTGCGGGCACTGACCGCCAAACAACTTCTGGACAACGCCCGACTGGAGCAGTTAACCGCTGAGGAGGTCCAAGGCCGCTCAGTGGCAGAGTGGATTGTGAGCAACGGATTGGTGAGCGCCGAGTTGCTCGCCAGCACGGTTGCGAAGCACTTTGGGTACCCGTTGCTGGACCTAAGCCAATTTGACGAGACGCGAGAGGGGCTGGAGGCTGACCTGGTACAGGCAGAAAAAGGATTAGAAGCTTTTGTACTGAGCCGCCGCCACGGCTCATTGAACGTGGCCATGGCCGACCCGACAGACCTTAGCACCATTCAGCAACTAAAGTTTCGGACCCAGTTGCTTGTTGAACCGGTGGTGGTGGAATACGATAAGTTATTAAGCCGAATCGAAAAGAGCTCCCCCTCACAGGGTATGGATGAAGGCTTGCTCACGGAGGTTCAGTCTGAAGGCAGCTCGAATCAAGAAGAATCTGCCCTCTATGTAGATGATGCGCCTATCGTTCGATTTGTTCAGCGGGTGCTGAGTGATGCCCTGAAAAAAGGTGCATCCGATATTCACCTCGAGCCTTATGAGAAAAGCTACAGGGTCCGATTCCGTATTGACGGGGTGCTTCAGGAAACTTCACAGCCGCCGCTGACAGCCAAATCACAAATTGCAGCACGAATCAAAATCATGAGCCGGTTGGATACCACTGAAACACGCGTGCCCCAAGATGGCCGCATTCGGCTTACGCTGGGTTCCGACGAGCGCAAAATTGACTTCCGGGTCAGCACATTGCCAACATTGTTTGGCGAAAAAATTGTGATGCGTTTGCTTGACTCCACCAAATCACTGCTGAAACTAGAACAACTGGGATTTGAGAATGCCCAGCGCACGGCTGTGGAAAATGCATTGGCAAAACCACACGGCATGATTTTGGTCACTGGCCCAACAGGAAGCGGCAAAACCGTGTCCCTGTACACGTTTTTACAAATGCTAAACCACAATTCCGTCAACATCAGCACGGTAGAAGATCCAGCCGAGATCAACCTGGCGGGAATAAACCAGGTCAACATCAACGAGCGGATTGGCCTAACCTTTGCGAAGGCCCTGCGCGCCCTGCTACGTCAGGATCCTGACGTCATTATGGTCGGCGAGATTCGTGATCTGGAAACGGCTGACATTTCGATAAAGGCTTCACAAACTGGTCACAAGGTATTGTCTACCTTGCACACCAACGATGCTGTGTCTTCGATCATTCGCCTGAAAAACATGGGCGTTGAAACATTCAACATCGCCTCGTCGGTCAGCTTGATCATCGCCCAGCGCTTGGTACGAAAACTATGCAGTTGCAAGTCCCCGCATCCGCTCGGGCTTCAGGCGATGGCCACTTCAGGTTTGTTGAAAGAGGTCCCCCAAGAGGATTGGACACCCTTCTGCGCGGTGGGCTGCGAGGCCTGCAATGGCACAGGATACTCGGGTCGCACCGGTATTTACGAAGTGTTACCCGTGTCTGAAGCCATGCAGGAACTCATTATCGCGGGCGCATCTGCGCTTGAAATGGAACGCCTTGCCCGCCAAGAGGGAATTGCGAGTATGAGTGAATCCGGTATCGCCAAGGTTCGCTTGGGTATCACCAGCATTGAAGAAATTCTGAGCGCGACAAAAGCCGATTAACCTGCTTGAGAGAGCGTGTCATGAATGCAAATTTGAGAGACAAGTCCGCTTCTGGAGATACGCTGTTTTTTTGGACAGAAAAACCAAAAGGCAAATCAAAAAAAGCGCGATCAGGTGAAATCCGAGCGCGCTCAATTGACCATGCGCGCTACCAGCTAAGCCGACAGGGCGTTACGGCGAGTACAGTTCGAAAAGCCCGGTCCTTCACTGGGCGAGGAATTCCTCTGGCCACAGTTGCCTCTTTTGTGCGGCAGCTTGCCGTAATGATCCAGTCTGGTGTGCCCCTTGGGCAAAGCCTGGGCTTGATTGCGAGCGGCATGACTGACGACAAATCAAAAAGGGCCATGCAAACTGTAGTCCGCTCCATTCGAGGCGATATTGAAAGTGGCTTGAAACTAAGCGAGGCCATGCGTAAACATCCCCGCTGTTTCGATAACCTGTTCTGTAACACATTGGCCGCCGGCGAGAATGCAGGTGAACTGGACGCAGCACTAAGTCGGCTAGCAACCCACATGGAAAAAACACTGAACATTCGACGGAAAGTTCGCAAGGCGATGATCTACCCAAGTATCGTGATATTGGTGGCGATTGCGGTCAGCGTGGGTATGCTGTTGTTTGTCTTGCCCTCGTTCAAATCCATTTATTCGCAATTCGATGCAGAACTTCCGGCGCTCACCTCCATGCTGCTTGGTACCTCCGACCTATTACAAGAGCATGGACTGGTCATGCTCGGTATTTTGGGGGTGGTAATTTATAGCCTGATTCAGGTTTATCGCAGAAATCAGAAATTCAAAAACTCTGCTGACACTCTTTTATTGCGCATTCCGCTGATCGGCGACATGATGAAAACCGCAGTTCATGCACGCTGGACGCGCACTTTTGCGACATTGAGTGCATCTGGCGTGCCAATTACGTCAGCACTCGAATCAGTCGCTAGCGTGTCTCACATTCAAAGCTTTCAGGACGCCACACTGGAAATACGGCAATCAGTTGCATCTGGTGGCCGGGTTTCCGACAGCATGGACAGCGTTCGAATATTTCCTCCAGAAGCGGTACAGATGATAAGAATCGGAGAGGAATCCGGGAGGCTTGACTCGATGCTGGAACGACTGGCCAATCAGTACGAGACCAGCCTAGATGACAAGGTGGATACGCTATCCACTGTAATGGAGCCTATGATCATGTGCGTGATAGGTGTACTGGTTGGCGTTCTTATTATTGGTATGTATATGCCAATCTTCAGTATGGGAGACATTTTTTGACCGCATTAAATGGTTTGGAACCAGAGCAATGGTTGGTATTAAGCGCGCTGCTGGGGCTGTGTATTGGGTCTTTGCTCAATGTGGTAGCCCATCGCTTGCCAGTGATGATGCAACGCGCCTGGGACGCCGACCTTGCTGAGGCCCAAGGCCGCGAGCCGGAAACGCTTCCGCGGTTCAACCTTTTTTTGCCTGCCTCTCATTGCCCGGCATGCAAAACAAAACTGAAAGCCTGGCAAAACATCCCTGTGCTTTCTTACCTGCTGCTTCGTGGAAAATGTGGCCACTGCTCAAGCCATATTTCCTTGCGCTACCCGTTCGTCGAGCTGCTTTGCGGAGGGCTTTTTGTAACTGTCGCCTTGCTCAATCCACCAGGACTTGTCGCCTTGGCCCTAATGGGCTTTGCGGCCAGCCTTCTGGCACTTGCACTGATAGACCTGGACACCTACCTGCTGCCAGACAGCATAACCCTTCCCCTGCTTTGGGCTGGCTTGCTATTCAACCTTTTCGCCGAGTTTGTACCACTGGCCAGCGCTGTGGCTGGCGCGGCAACTGGCTATTTGATACTTTGGATTATTTACCAACTGTTCAAATTGGTCACTGGCAAAGAAGGTATGGGATATGGTGACTTCAAGCTGCTGGCAGCCATCGGCGCATGGCTGGGCCTAACATCGCTGTTCAGCGTGGTACTTTTCGCCTCCGTGTCGGGTATTGTATTTGGCCTGATTATTCAAACCATTCGCGGACAGAAAAAAACCGATGCCTTTCCTTTTGGCCCCTGTTTAGTGATGGGCGCCTTGGCCTGGATGGCTGGTCTTGACGTGACTCAATGGTTTTAAACAAGCAATGCACATTGCCTTAAAAAAACCCAAGCAACTCGTGGTGGGCCTGACCGGCGGAATCGGATCAGGAAAAACTGCGGTCTCAGGCCGCCTTCATGACTGGGGCGCAACAGTAATTGATACCGATGAGATTGCACATAGCCTGACAAAAGCGAATGGGCTGGCCATGCCAGACATACGCAAAGCTTTTGGCGAAGAGGCCGTGCTTCCCGATGGAAGCATGAACCGAGACCACATGCGTGCCCTGGTATTTAAAGAGCCCGACAAACGAATTGCCCTGGAAAAGATTCTCCATCCAAAAATTCGGCAACTTGTTCAATTGAAGCTGAACGCAGGAGCCCCACTGTACTTTGTACTGGTGGTTCCATTGCTGTTTGAAAAAGAAGGTTGGGGGGAACTAATGGACGAAATTATTGTGGTCGATTGCCCGGTAGAGCAACAGATTCAAAGGGTGATTCAACGCAACGGTTGGCCAGAAGCCCAGGTACGCGCGGTAATACAAAACCAGGCAACACGAGAGAAACGATTGGCGGGTGCTACAAAGGTGATCGAAAACAATGGTGATCTGGCAGAACTTGTCAAAAAAATTGACTTTATGCACCAAACATTGATAAAAAAAGCGTAAAAGTGATCGCGCTATTTGCATGAAAACTACAGGTGCGCCACAATCATGCATGATGCTTCTTTTTATTGCGATAGCTCGGTGACCCAAGTTACAGACGAACAACAGACCGCAAATCCGGTCACTCAAATCACCACATACGAGTTTCCACTCAATGAGAGAATTCGTACCTTGTTGCGCCTTGAAGATTTGTTTGCCAAGTTTGGTTTTTTCATGTCTCAAGACCACCGCTTGGATCACCACACGGCTCTACTTACCCTGTTTGAAATCATCGAAGTCGGCTCAAGAGCTGATCTGAAAAGCGATCTACTTCAGGAACTCGACAGGCAGCGTACCTCGCTAATTCAATTCAGGGGCCATCCTGGCGTAGATCGCAACATGCTGGAGGACACGCTGGTCAGCATCGACTCCACAGCCACACAACTGAACCAATGCAGTGGCCGCTTGGGCTACCACCTGCGAGACAATGAATTTCTGATGATTATTCGCAGCCGCTGCTCGATTCCTGGTGGCGTGTGTGAGTTTGATTTGCCGGGCTATCACCGCTGGCAATCAAGGTCAGCCCAGGCGCGCCGTGCGGACATTGAGGCGTGGTTTGAACCCATGCGACCGTTGGCCAAAGCGATTCAATTGGTGTTAAAAATTTTACGCCACAGCGGGGAGATCGCGGTGGTGACCGCTGAACAGGGCAACTACACCCAGCAAATGAGTGGCAAAACTTTTCAGTTATTGCGGGTTGATTTGCCAAGCGACCTAGAGGTGGTGCCTGAATTCAGCGCCAACAAATACATGCTGTGGATCAGGTTGAACATCCCCAACGCCAATGGAGTCAGCAAAAACAACCCTTATCTTGATCCGATCGAATTCAAGATACGGCTTTGCAACTTGTAATTTCGCGGTTCAAACCCCGAACTGACTGAGCATTGCAATTCCGTGAGCACCACTTAAGCGAGCATTAAGCACATCACCCCAAGATAGCCCACCGATGGCAAACACCGGTAAACGCGCTCCCTGCGCCACTTCCGTAAACTTTTCCCAACCCAAACCCAATTGCCCAGGATGTGAGGCAGTTTGCTTTACTGCGCCCAACACGGCATAACTTAAGCCACGATCGAAAGCGAGCCGCAATCCATCTGCATCATGCACCGACGCGCCAGCGCAGTGCACGTCTTGAAACTGACCTGACAACAAATGCGCCTGAGTCAAATGCAGCGGGCATGGCAAGGCCTCAAGATACTGGCGCAAGTTCAGCCAAGTGTCGGAATTTACAAGCATGGCCTGCCCGGTTTGTTGACACAAACCATAACAGTGTTCAAAAGCCTGGATTAAATACTCGCCCCTCAAGGCTTTCTCACGAAACTGAACGTAAACCGGCACACCGGTGGTGTTCAAACCTTGTTCTAATCGCTGGGCGCATGCCTCAAACCCGGCCTCATAATTGCTCAGCGCCATGACAGTGGGCTGGGCCAATTTGGGCAACAGGGGTTCGGTGGCCGGCAAGATTGGGGAAAGGTCTGAACTGTTGAGGCTAGCCCAGGTAAAACGCTGTTGCTCCAGCGCCCGGGGCGTGCCTTCAAAACGCCACACACGGTATAAATGCAAACGTACGTTAGCATGTTCGTAGTCGTGCTCTATGCGAAACCACGGCCCGCCCTCCAGCGCAACGATGTCCAACTCTTCTTTTAATTCACGCACCAGGGCTTGCCACACTGTCTCATCGGGCTCCACCTTGCCGCCCGGGAATTCCCAGTAACCTGCGTAAGGCTTGCCCTCCGGTCTGCAACCCCATAGCACCTGACCCGCGGTATTGAACACCACTGCCACTGCAACATCGATACGGGGTTTTATATGCGATTCGCCCACCAGGTTCACAAACCTTTCGAGCCTGCCCAATGCTTTGCAAACTGGTAAGCAAGGCGACCGCTGCGGCTGCCGCGCTCTATGGTCCAGCGCAGCGCAATGTGCCGTGCCTCATCGGTGTAAGGCATGTTGAATTGTTCCAGCCAAACTTGCACCGCCGCCAGGTATTCATCTTGATTAAAGGCGTGAAAAGACACCCAAACGCCAAACCGGTCTGACAAGGATACTTTTTCCTCGATGCCCTCAGCTGGACGAATTTCGCCATTGTCCATGTGCTGGGTTTGAAGGTTGTCCTTCATCATTTGGGGCAACAAATGGCGACGGTTGGATGTGGCATAAATCAGCACATTGTCAGAGGTACCAGCAATCGATCCATCAAGCACGCTTTTCAAGGCTTTGTAGCCAGCCTCACCTTCCTCGAAAGAAAGATCGTCGCAAAACACAATAAAACGTTCGGGCCGTCCATTCACCAAATCGACCACATCTTGCAAAAAAAGCAGGTCTGTTTTGTCCACTTCAATCAGGCGCAAACCCTGTGGTGCATAGCGGCTTAACATGGCACGCACCAAGCTGGATTTGCCCGTGCCACGGGCGCCGGTTAACAACACATTGTTGGCGGGCAGGCCTTTTACAAACTGGTGGGTATTTTGGTCAACTTTTTCAAGTTGAGGGGCAATGTTTTGGAGTACCGCAGCATCCAGCGACTCAACGGTTTTCACTGGCTCCAGGCGCAACTGGCCAGCCCTGTGATGCAAACGAAATGCGGTTGAGGCATTCCAGTTGTTGGGGGCTTTCATCACCCCTTGCTCAAGGGCCTGCGCAATTCGGCTGAGTTGCTCGAGTATGGCTTTGATGTCGTTGTGCTGAGTGCTCATCGCGCAGCCGCACTTAACTGCGGTAGTCCGCGTTAATGGTCACATACTCGTGTGAAAAGTCGGTGGTCCAGACCGTGGTGCTGGCATTACCGCGCCCCAGTTGAACACGCACAGTGATCTCAGCATCGTTCATCACAGCCTGGCCTTGTTCTTCCCGGTAATCGGGGTGGCGACCACCGTTTTGGGCCACGTACACATCACCAAGGTACAGCTGAATCTTGGTTTGGTCCAGGTCTTCAATACCTGCGTAACCAACTGCCGCCAGAATGCGACCCAAGTTGGGGTCGGAAGCAAAGAACGCAGTTTTCACCAACGGGGAGTGGCCAATCGCGTAGGCTACTTTCAAGGCTTCCTCTTCGTTGCCCGCCTGCTCAACCTTCACGGTGATGAATTTGGTGGCACCTTCGCCATCGCGCACAATGGCCTGTGCCAGCTTGATCGATTCCGCCTTCAGGGCCTCAAATACTGTCGCCGCTTCGGGCTCATTACCGGTTTGAATATTCACCGCCTTGCTTTTGCCAGTTGCAATTACAACAAAGCTGTCGTTCGTCGATGTATCGCCGTCAATGGTAATTCTGTTAAACGATGCATCGGCCATGGCCGTGGTCCATTTTTCCAGCACTGGTTGTGCAATTGCAGCGTCGGTGGCCAGGTAGCCCAGCATGGTGGCCATGTTGGGGCGAATCATGCCTGCACCCTTGGACACACCTGTAATAGCAATTTCACCTGAACCCACTTTCAGTTTGCGGCTACTGGCTTTGGGCAAGGTGTCTGTGGTCATGATTGCGGTGGCGGCATCCAGCCAATCGGCTTTACCCAAACCTGAAACTGCTTGGTCGATACCCAGCAGCAAGCGATCCATGGGCAGATTTTCCAGAATAACCCCGGTTGAAAACACCAGCACCTGCTCGGCCTGAACGCCCAGCAACTCGGCTACTTTGGCCGTGGTTGCGCGCGCATCAGCCAAACCACGCTCGCCCGTGCCAGCATTGGCGCAACCCGTGTTCACCACCAGTGCACGGATACCCTTGCCCGCTTTCAGGTTGGCCTGGCAAACCTGAACCGGTGCAGCGCAAAAGCGGTTTTTCGTGAATACGCCTGCCACGCTGCTACCCTCGGCCACACGCACCACCAACACATCTTTGCGGTTCGGTTTGCGAATTTGGGCCATGGCATAACCCATGTCCACGCCAGCGACTGGAAACAGTGAATCAGCAGCAGGTACGTTCAAATTCACAGGCATGGCATTTAACTCCTTGGCTCGCACTTTTTGCGCTGGTGCGGCGTAAATAATTGCGTAACTAATTCAACAGATTCAGGAAATTTTTCCGTGGCACTGCTTGTATTTTTTACCAGAGCCACAAGGGCATGGGTCGTTTCTACCCACTTTCTCACTAACCCGGCGCGGTACATTGGCTGGTGCGCCAACTTGCTCTTCGCCAGTAGCCTGCTCTTCTTCTCCGCTGGCATCGGGGTGCTGGTACTGAATATTGTCCAGGTGCGCAGCCGCTTCCTGTTCCAGTTGCTGTTCAGCCTGCTGCACTTGCTCCGCAGATTGAACACGCACGGTCAACAGCACTTTGGCCACTTCATCACGCACACGGTTCAACAAGGCACCAAACAGTTCAAAGGCTTCACGCTTGTATTCCTGCTTTGGATTTTTCTGGGCATACCCACGCAAGTGTATGCCTTGGCGCAGGTAGTCCAGCGCAGCAAGGTGCTCACGCCAGTGCGTATCAATGCTTTGCAACAACAGTGTTTTCTCGAATTTGGCAAATGAATCTACGCCGACCAACTGAACCTTGGCTTCATAAATATCGTCGGCCATTTGAAGAATTCGTTTGAGGAAATCTTCATCCAGGCTCTTGGCATCTTCTTCCAGCCATTTACGCAATGTGGCTTCAAGCTGATATTCGTTGCGCAAAACGGTTTCCAAACCTTCCAGATCCCATTGCTCTTCCACGGATTCTTCCGGGATGTACTCCCGGAACACAGCCTCCAAGGCACCGTGTCGCAGATTGCCAATGGTTTCGCGAATTTCAGCCGATTCCAGAATTTCGTTGCGCTGTGCATAAATGATTTTGCGCTGCTCATTGGACACATCATCGTATTCCAGCAGCTGCTTGCGAATGTCGAAGTTGCGGCCTTCTACTTTGCGCTGGGCTGATTCAATCGAGCGGGACACAATACCTGCTTCAATGGCTTCGCCTTCCGGCAGCTTTAAGCGCTCCATAATGGCGCGCACCCGGTCGCCCGCAAAAATGCGCAGCAGCTGGTCTTCCATCGACAAGTAAAAGCGCGATGAGCCAGCATCACCCTGGCGGCCTGCACGGCCACGCAGCTGGTTGTCAATACGGCGGCTTTCATGGCGTTCGCAGCCAATAATATGCAAACCACCAGAGGCGAGCACGGCCTCGTTGCGCAGCATCCACTCCGCGCGCGCTTTTTCGATCAGCGCAGGCTTGGCGGCTTCTTCAATTTCAGGATTGTTTTCAATGCCTGCCAATTCGCGCTCAAGGTTGCCGCCCAACACAATGTCGGTACCCCGTCCCGCCATATTCGTGGCAATGGTAATGGCCTTAGGGCGCCCTGCTTGGGCAACAATTTCTGCCTCGCGTTCATGCTGCTTGGCATTTAGCACATTGTGGGGCAGCTTCTCTTTCTCAAGAAAACTGGCGATCAGTTCGGAATTCTCAATGGATGTGGTACCGACCAACACTGGTTGGCCACGCCCGTAACAATCCTTGATGTCTTCAAGAATTGCATTGTATTTCTCGCGAGCGCTTTTGTAGATTTTGTCTTGTGCGTCCTTACGCTGAATTGGGCGATGCGTTGGAATAATCACGGTTTCCAGGCCATAAATGGACTGGAATTCAAAAGCCTCAGTGTCCGCCGTACCTGTCATGCCTGACAGCTTCTTGTACATCCTGAAATAGTTCTGGAAGGTGATGGAAGCCAGTGTTTGATTCTCGGCCTGAATGCGAACACCTTCCTTGGCTTCCACCGCCTGATGCAAGCCATCAGACCAGCGTCGACCCGGCATCAGGCGCCCTGTGAATTCGTCCACGATAATCACTTCACCGTTTTGAACCACATAGTGCTGATCTTTGTGAAACAGGTTGTGGGCACGCAAAGCGGCCATCACATGGTGCATCAAAGAAATATTGGCAGCATCATAAAGGCTGGCGCCTTCGGGCAACAAACCCATTTGACTGAGAATTTGCTCTGCCTTTTCATGGCCAGCCTCACTCATCTGAATTTGATGGCCTTTCTCATCCACGTAAAAATCGCCTGGAACTTCTTCTTCACCAGGCTTTTGCTCACTTTGCATGCGCACCAATTGCTTCGGCAGGCTATCGAGCTTGCGGTACAACTCGGTGTGGTCGTCGGCCTGCCCCGAGATAATTAAGGGCGTGCGGGCCTCGTCGATCAAAATTGAATCGACCTCGTCAACAATTGCATAATTCAAACCACGCTGTACACGCTCGCCCACGCTGTACACCATGTTGTCGCGCAGATAATCGAAACCAAATTCATTGTTGGTGCCATAGGTAATGTCTGAAGCGTAAGCAGCCTGTTTCTGATCGTGCGGCATGCGAGACAGGTTGCAACCCACGGTCAGCCCCAAGAAACTGTAAAGCCTGCCCATCCAGGCGGCATCACGAGAAGCCAGGTAATCGTTCACGGTAATCACATGAACGCCCTTGCCTTCCAGCGCATTCAGGTATGCGGGCAAGGTGGCCACCAAGGTTTTACCCTCACCGGTGCGCATTTCTGAAATTTTGCCTTGATGCAAGGCCATACCGCCGATGAGCTGCACGTCAAAGTGGCGCATGCCAAACACCCGCACGCTAGCCTCGCGAACCACTGCAAATGCCTCTGGAAGCAAATTGTCCAGAGTCTCGCCATTGGCCAGGCGCGCCTTGAACTCGGCAGTTTTTGCACGCAAGGCGTCGTCAGTCAAGGCCTTAATGGTGGGCTCAAGTGCATTGATTTGGTTGACGGATTTACGATAGGTTTTCAGTAGCCGTTCATTGCGGCTGCCAAAAAGCTTTTTCAGAGTGTCTGTGATCATAGTGTCAGCTGGTTCGACCCTTTGAGGGCCTGAAAGTCAATCGACCGGGTTTGGGTCCGGTCGATTCCAAAAACAGCATAGAAGTTTAGCACGTGAAGCTTAGTCGAGTGGGACTGTAGCGCTTTCCGAGAATAAGCCGTTCAAAGCGGCCACGGTCGAAGGCCCTGGGCGGGGAAGTCCGTTTTTCTCCAAGAACTTGCTGGGATTTTGAGGCACTCCGTTTACGCGCACCTCAAAATGCAAGTGTGGGCCAGTAGAACGGCCTGTACTGCCCACCAAGGCAATTTTTTGGCCCAACCGAACAATGTCGCCGGGCTTGACTAACAGCTTTGAAGCGTGCGCATACCGTGTGATGGTTTTGTTATTGTGTTCAACTTCAACCATATTGCCGTAACCGGGGTGCCATTTGGCATCAATCACAACCCCGGCAGCCGCAGCAAGAATCGGGGTTCCAGTGGGAGCAATAAAATCGATTCCCTCATGAACGGAGCGACGTCCGGTGAAAGGGTCTATGCGGTTACCGAAATTGCTGACTGCAATGGTTTCTGAGAGGGGAGATTCGTTGGGAATACTGAGAAACTTGACGCGGGCGCTTTGAAGGTCTGTGTCGATGATACTAAATACATCGGCCTGTCTTTCAATTTGATTGGCCACATCTGAAATTGCAGTTTTCACCTCCCTGTAATTCAGGGATTTTTCGTCTTTCTGTTGCACACCACCCAAACCCACTTGCTCGGTCAGCGTGACCTGTGTGTCCAGTCCGTTGGATTTGAGTAATCGCACGCTCACGGCATCCAGGCGGGCAAGCTGCGCCCTCATCTCGGCCAAGCGAATGGCCATTGCATCGAGAGGGCTTCCGGTATTCTCGATGTCGTGGTGTTTGACGAGCTGTTGCGTGTAAACAATATCCTGAACAACAGGAATTTTCTCACCGAATCGTGCCGCCAGATAAAGCCCGGCAGCCAGGAAAAATCCTGCAAACATAACCAGCAAAACAATCAGCAAAGCAACGTGACTGGCCTTTATACTGAGTACACTGGTACGAGAAAAATGACCTCGCATAAGAATTAACTGCATGTATAACCTCCTCAATCCGCGTAGCGAACCGAATTCACCCGTTTTTAACGGATTTTAGTGAGAATACCCGGTGAAACCAAAGCATTCCGCATTATCTCCCTTGGCAAGCCTTATGCAGGAGCCAGAAACAAGCTCTCTGATTACCCAAGCAGCACAATCAAGACGACTTGAGAAAACCATTCATTCCTGGCCCTCACTGCGTGGCGTGACTTTTAGTGTTGGACCAATTAAAAAAGACAAACTAAAAATTTTTGTATCAACCCCGGCCGCACTAACGCGCCTGAGACAGTCCTTGCCCAGCCTGATTCAGCACTTGCAGGGATCGGGATTGAATATAAACGAAATTCAACTACAAATACAAACCAACCCTTTGATGTCGAAACAGCTGGAGCGTCGCCCAAAAAAAGCCGTCTTCTCAGAGGCAGCTAAAAAAGCATGGCTTGACCTCGAAAGCCGGCTGGCAGATTCACCACTGAAAGAAGCCACCCAAGCTTTGAATAAACATCACAAGTTCAAGTGAAATCGCAATGTATCCGAAAACAACCAGAGTTTGTTACATTTAATATCAATTTACAATCAATAACTTAAGCAACGGCCCAATCTGCCCTGAATACAGTAGGGGTTTCCCTTACACTCTCAAAAGTTACGATCTCAAATGCAGTTGGATCGCTGACCAATGCTCGAATCAACTGATTATTAAGACTATGGCCGGAGCGGTAAGCCTGGTACTCCCCTATTATGGGGTGGCCAATTACATACAGGTCTCCGATCGCATCCAGCACCTTGTGCTTCACAAACTCATCGTCATAGCGCAGGCCATCCGAGTTCAGGATTCGGTATTCATCCATCACGATAGCATTGTCAAGATTACCACCCAAAGCCAAACCCAAGTTGCGCAAGGTTTCAACGTCTTGAGTGAAACCAAATGTGCGCGCCCGGGCGATGTCCCGGGTGAAAGAGGTTTTGGAAAAATCGATTTCGACCATTTGACCGGTTTTGTCTATCGCCGGGTGACCAAAATCAATTTCAAATTTCAGGCGAAAGCCATCGTAGGGCTTCAAACTGGCATATTTCAGGCTCGCGCCCTCACCTTCCCGAACCTCAATTTCTTTTTTTACGCGAATGAATTTTTTCAAGGCTGATTGTTCGACCAAACCCGCCTGTTGAATGAGAAAAACAAAAGAAATTGCACTGCCGTCCATGATAGGAACTTCAACAGCAGTCAAATCGATGTAAGCGTTGTCAACACCCAAGCCACACAAAGCCGACATCAAGTGTTCGATGGTCGAAACTTTGGCGCCCTCTTTCTCGAGCGTAGAAGCCATTCGAGTGTCGCCAATTGCATGCGAGTTCACCGGGAAGTCTACCGGCTCAGGCAGGTCTACCCGCCTGAATACGATGCCCGTATCAGGTGGCGCAGGCCGAAGCGTCATGGTAACCCGCTTGCCTGAATGCAAGCCGATACCTGTGGCGCTCAACACTTGTTTAAGAGTTCTCTGTTTCACTCAAATTTCCTTGAATTGTCACCGAAGTGTAACCACCCGGCAGGTTCAACCCAAGATCTTTCATGGAGATCAAACTCAAATTAGGGCCAAAACAGGGTAAAAGTGTCGCAAAATTGCACGAATTACCCAGTTTTCAGTTCTTTTTTTAAATCTGAGACAACAACTTCTCAGCAGTACTGTTCTCAAAAACACCGGGGGGTTCAAGATTAAACTGGGCTACCACGCCGTCTTTTACCAACATGGAATATCGATTCGAGCGAATTCCCATTCCTCTTGAGGTCAAGTCCAGCTCCATACCAATCTTCTTTGTAAACTCAGCCGAACCGTCGGCCATCATGCGCACCTTGCCATCCGCACCCAGAGACTTGCCCCACGCGCCCATCACAAACGCATCATTGACGGAGATACACCAAATTTCATCCACTCCCTTGACCTTGAATGCCTCGAAGTGCTGAATAAAACCGGGAACATGTTTTGCAGAGCAGGTTGGCGTGTACGCGCCTGGCAAGGCGAGGATCGCAACCGTTTTACCAAGCAATTCTTTTTTCACTTCAAATTTGTTGGGCCCCAAGGAACAGCCTTCGGTTTCTTCGTGAAAAAACTCAAATAACGTTGCGTCAGGCAAGCTATCACCGATCTTGATTGTCATTTTTTTACTTCTCCATAAACCTCAAAAATACAGCATGCAAGCGACCCGGGGTAGATCGCGGGTTTGCAGTCTTCGGCAAAACTGCAAACTTCACCCGCGAACACCCGGGGCATTGATAGGACATTCACTTTTCGACAATTTTCTCGAAAAGCTAATCGCTTGCTTTTATTGTCGCATTGGCTGCAACACTACATTCAGTCAGCTTGACGACGCAAAAATGCGGGGATATCAAACCGGTCCATGCCGCTGTCCTGCAAAGCTTGTACCCGTGAGGCAGCATTGTCACGTGGGTTGCGGAATACGGCTGGAATGGCGTAATCCGTTTGACCCTGCTGACCACCGACCGCATCAAATGTACCTGTGCGCGCCATGGGCTGGTATTGCTCCGCCTGTACCAACGTTGGCTTGGCTGCCTTACGCCCCAAACCTGTGGCCACTACGGTTACGCGCAAATCGTCACCCATGGTTTCATCGTAAGCGGTACCGAAAATTACGGTAGCATCTTCGGCAGCATAAGCACGAATGATGTTCATCACTTCTTTGGTTTCTTTCAGTTTCAGGCTCTTGCTTGAAGTGATATTCACCAATACTCCGCGTGCGCCAGACAAATCCACACCTTCCAGCAATGGAGAGGCAATAGCCTGCTCTGCAGCTTCGCGTGCGCGATCAGGGCCATTGGCAGTTGCAGTGCCCATCATGGCCTTGCCTACTTCAGACATGATCGTTTTCACGTCTTCAAAGTCGACGTTCACGTTACCTTCTACATTGATGATTTCTGCGATACCGGCACAGGCGTTGTGCAAAACATCATCGGCGGCAATAAAGCAGTCCTCTTGGGTTGCGTCGTCGCCAACCACTTCCAGCAGCTTTTCGTTCAACACGATGATCAGTGAGTTCACTTTGCTGGCCAATTTTTCCAGACCCTCTTCAGCGGCCTTGCAACGCTTGGTGCCTTCAAACTCGAAAGGCTTGGTTACGACGGCCACTGTGAGGATACCCAGCTCCTGTGCTACTTCAGCCACCACAGGCGCGGCGCCTGTACCTGTACCACCGCCCATGCCGGCTGTAATGAACACCATGTGCGCACCACGCAGTGAGTCACGAATGCGATCACGATCTTCTTCAGCTGCCTGGCGACCAGCTTCAGGTTTAGCGCCTGCGCCCAAACCGGTTTTGCCCAACTGAATTAGTACATTTGCTTTGGTTTTGGCCAAAGCTTGTGCATCAGTGTTGGCACAAATGAACTCAACGTTTTGCACGCCTTGCGCAATCATGTGAGCCACGGCGTTGCCGCCCGCTCCGCCTACGCCCACAACTTTAATGACAGTCCCTTGGGTTTCTGTCTCGAGAATTTCAAATGACATGGTATTTGCCTCCTATCTAGCAAAAATTAACATCGCCGAAAAAACTTGAATAAAAACTACAATTAAAAATTACCTAAAAACCAATCTTTCATTTTTTGCACAGTTTGCTTCAGCCCAACGCCTTGAGAAGCCACACGGCGGCCACGCAAATGTTGAGCGCGCGCCTCGTGAAGTAAACCCATGGCAGTTGCAAAGCGTGGGGTTCGAACCATATCGGCCAAACCACCCGCATAATCAGGAACACCGATGCGCACCGGTTTCATGAAAATGTCTTCACCCAGTTCTGCAATTCCAGGCATCAAGCTGGTGCCACCCGTCAACACCACGCCGGAGGACAATAATTCCTCGTAACCCGATTCGCGCAAAACCTGCTGCACCATCAAGAACAACTCTTCAAGGCGAGGTTCGATGACAGCAGCCAGCGCCTGCTTCGACAAAGTTCTGGGATCCCTCTCACCAATTCCTGGCACATCAATCTTGGCGTGTGGATCGGCCAGCACTTGTTTGGCAACACCGTGACGAATCTTGATTTCTTCGGCATCTGGAGTTGGTGTGCGCAAGGCCATGGCAATGTCATTGGTAATTTGGTCGCCAGCAATTGGAATCACCGCAGTGTGGCGAATTGCGCCACCGGTGAATACCGCAATGTCAGTTGTTCCGCCACCAATATCGATCAGCGCAACCCCCAGCTCTTTCTCATCTTCAGTCAGCACAGCCATACTGGAAGCCAGTGGTTGCAACATAAGGTCTTGTACTTCCAAACCACAACGGCGTACACACTTCACAATATTTTGCGCCGCAGACACTGCACCAGTCACAATGTGCACTCGGGTTTCCAGGCGAACACCGCTCATGCCGAGTGGCTCACGTACATCCTCCTGACCATCCACAATAAATTCCTGCGGCAACACATGCAGAATTTGTTGATCGGTCGGGATGTTCACAGCCTTTGCGGTTTCAATGACACGGGCTACATCAGCCTGCGTAACCTCACGTTCTTTAATTGCAACCATTCCCGAGGAATTGAAGCTGCGAATGTGGCTTCCGGCGATACCAGTCAGCACGGTTTTAATTTTACAATCAGCCATCAGCTCGGCCTCTTCGAGAGCTTGCTGAATGGAGTGCACAGTGGACTCGATATTGACGACCACCCCTTTTTTCAACCCGCGCGATTCATGCTGCGCCACGCCGATCACTTCGAAACGGCCATCTGGCAACAGCTCCGCAACCATGGCCACAACTTTCGCAGTGCCAATGTCCAGCCCAACTATCAAATCTTTCGGCTCTTTGTTCATGGTGCCCAGTTTTAATTTTTCATATTCAGTTCAATTTCACGCTTGAAGCATTCGCAGGATTCGACACCGCCAAACGCTCGCCCCTTACTGCCACACCCCGTGGATAGCGCAGATCAATTCGATCTACAGTTGCCATCACCTGACTTGTAATTTTTGGATAAACCGCCAGTAGTCGATCCATTTTTTGTTCAATGCTGAAATTCTCTTGAGCTCGTCCCAATTCAATCGTGATACCAGTGTCGGTTTCAATGGACCATGCGTAACGATCCGATAGCTCCACACGAGAAGGCCACATGCCGAGGTTTTTTAATTTTTCAATACTCGACACGTACATTTTTGAAACAAGCAATTCACTGCCCGCCGGGCCATTCAACATGGCCAACTGCTGATCTTCCGCAACCTCTGCCAGGTTTGCAGAAAAGACTTCGCCGTAAGTATTAACCAGGCGAGTTTCGCCCCACAAAGCCAAAGGTGTATGCCCCTGAATTTGTATGCGCAAGCCACTTGGCCAAGTGCGCTGCACCACCGCCTTGCGCACCCAGGGTTGGGCTTCAACATGCTCCCGGACTTTCTGCAAATTGGCCGAAAAAAAAGTGCCTTCAATTTTTGGCAACACATTCGCTTTAAAGCCAATCAGATTCACACGCTCTACATCACCAACCAGCTCAACACGCTTTAGCTCAAACATTGGGCGCTGAATTAACCACTGAATACAAGCGTAGCCCAACAACACCAGTGCAAGGGCTGAAAACAGCCCAGCAATAATGCTCATGAGTTTGTCGTCGTTCCAGATGGCACCCAGCATTTAGCGCGCGCCCCCCAAATTCAATCCCGATGCTTTTAGGCGTGCACTGGCTGCAATCTGCATAACCAAGTCGTCGTACTCAACACCGTTGGCTCTTGCGCTCATTGGCACCAAGGAGTGGTCGGTCATGCCTGGCGATGTGTTCATCTCCAACAGCCAGGGTTTACCGCTTTGGTCTACCAACACATCTGCTCGTCCCCAGCCTGCACAACCCAGCACCTGGTAAGCCTTTACACAAAGCGCCTGCACTTCCGCTTCAAAACCAGGCTCCAATCCGCTGGGGCAGAAGTATTTGGTTTCATTACCAACGTATTTGTTGTGGTAGTCGTAGTTGCCATCAGGAGCCTGAATTCGAATAACCGGTAGTGCATGCGCACCGGAACCTTCACCCATTACAGGTACAGTCAGCTCTTGGCCATTGACAAATTTCTCGGCCAACACATTCGGATCGTATTTGTAGGCCAATTCAAAAGCAGACTGTAGTTGATCTGCTGTTTTTACTTTGGTCAAACCCAGGGTCGAACCTTCTTGCGCTGGCTTGACGATCAGTGGTAGACCCAAACGTTGTACTACTGCCTGAGCGTCGAACCCAGGCTCAAGGCGAACATAATCGGGTGTGGCCAAGCCTTGGCTGATCCAGGCCGCTTTTGTCAGGATTTTGTCCATGGCCAGGGCAGAGGCGGTAACACCACTGCCGGTGTAAGGAATATTGAGCCATTCCAACACGCCTTGAATGGTGCCATCCTCGCCGAAACGACCATGCAAGGAAATCACAGCACGATCGAAACCGCCTTGTGCCAACTCGACCATGCTGCGTTCGGCCGGATCAAAACCGTGGGCATCCACACCATTGCGCTTCAAGGCTGCAAGCACCATGCTGCCAGATTTCAGCGATACCTCCCGCTCAGCAGATCGGCCACCAAACAGTACGACCACTTTACCGAGGCTCTTTGGATCAACACGCGTATTCATGAACGGCCTCCCTGGGCACCTGCAACCAAACGACCGGGCAAAGCCCCAATGGAGCCAGCACCCATGGTGATAACCAAGTCACCATCACGGGCAATGTTTAAAATCGTACTTTCCATTTCATTCATGTCTTCAACAAATACGGGCTCAGTGCGGCCAGCCACTCGAACGGCACGGGCCAGCGAACGACCATCCGCAGCAACAATCGGCGCTTCTCCCGCTGAATATACTTCCGACAAAATCACCAAGTCTGGCGTACCCAACACCTTCACGAAGTCTTCAAAACAATCACGGGTACGCGTGTATCGGTGTGGCTGAAAAGCCAGTACGAGACGTTTGTCGGGGTAAGCACCGCGCGCGGCCGCGAGTGTAGCAGCCATTTCAACAGGGTGATGACCATAGTCGTCGACCACCAGAAAGTGCCCTCCCTCTTTGGCTGCCACTTCACCGTAATGCTGGAAGCGACGCCCCACTCCATTGAATTTTTCAAGGGCGTTAACAATCGCTTCATCCGAAACACCAATTTCTGTAGCCACCGCAATTGCTGCAAGCGAATTCCGCACATTGTGGTCACCGGGCAGGTTCAAAGTGATGTCGAGCGGGGCCTCATCTTCGCGAAGAACGGTGAATTTCATTTTGCCTTGGCAAGCCTGAACATTGACTGCGCGAATTTGCGCGAGTTCCGACAAACCATAGGTCACTACAGTCTTGGACACAAAAGGCATGATTTCGCGCACGCAGGGATCGTCCACGCAAACAGCGGCCACACCATAGAAAGGCAGGCGCTGCGTGAACTCCACAAAGGCTTGCTTCAGTCGCGCGAAATCGTGTCCATATGTTTCCATGTGGTCAGCATCAATGTTGGTGATGACTGCAATAACCGGCATCAGGTTCAGAAACGAGGCATCTGACTCATCAGCCTCCACCACCATAAATTCGCCCGTACCCAGCTTGGCGTTTGCACCCGCAGAATTCAGACGCCCCCCAATCACAAATGTGGGGTCTAGTTTGCCTTCCGCAAGAATGCTCGCCACCAGGCTGGTGGTCGTAGTTTTGCCATGCGTACCTGCCACGGCAATGCCCTGTTTCAAGCGCATCAATTCAGCGAGCATCACCGCACGTGGCACCACAGGTACCCGCGCTGCGCGTGCAGCCAATACTTCAGGGTTGCTGCCACCAACCGCAGTGGATGTAACCACCGCATCCGCCCCCGCAATATTCGACCGCTCGTGCCCTGTAAATACGGTTGCACCCAACTTGGCCAGCCGCTGGGTTACTGCGGAATCAGACAAGTCTGAACCGCTGACCTTGTAACCCAGGTTGATCAATACTTCAGCGATTCCGCTCATACCGGAACCACCAATACCTACAAAGTGCACATGTTTGACCTTGTGTTTCATACCTTCGCAACCTGTTCAATATAATTCGCCACATCTTGGGTGGCTTGAGGTTTTGCCAATGCCCTGGCACGCTCTGCCTTTTCTAGACAAGCATCGCGGTCGGTTTGCTGCATCCAGTTGGCCAGCCATGTGGCATCCAGTTCGTTTTGCTGGCGTATCCACGCTGCCTGTTCCTTGACCAGAAAATTGGCGTTGTGGGTTTGATGATCATCAACCGCATGCGGGAACGGTACGAACAAAGCTGCAACACCGATAGCAGCCACTTCGGCCACAGTCATGGCACCCGCCCTGCAAATCACCAGATCGGCCGCTGCCATGGCTGCGGCAACATCATCAATAAATGCCAGCTGCTGGGCACTTACACCCGCTTTTTCATAGTTGTCGCGCAAAGCCGGTAAATTTTTCTCACCCGCCTGGTGCACCACGTCTGGCCTGCAATTTACTGGTAGCAAAGCCAAGGCTTTAGGCACTACTTCATTCAAGGCTTGAGCACCCAAACTTCCGCCCAACACCAGCAATTTCAAAGGCCCGCTGCGCCCGTGAAATCGCGCGCGCGGCTGGGGTTGGCTGTAAATCATTTCACGCACGGGGTTGCCCACCCAGTTTGAATCTGGAAGCGCATAAGGAAAGGCAACCAGCTTTTGATCGGCCAACTTGGCCAACACTTTGTTGGTAAGGCCCGCGACCGAGTTTTGCTCATGAACAATCAGAGGAATATTCAACAAACTCGCCATCATGCCCAAAGGAAAGGCTACATATCCACCCATGCCCAACACCACCGAAGGCCTTGTGCGGCGAAGAATTTGCACCGACGTCCAAAATGCACGCAGCAACTTCAAAGGCATTAACATTTGCTGCAAAACACCTTTGCCGCGAAAACCCGAAAACACCAAGGTGTTCATTTCCAGACCATTCGCGGGTACTAACTTTCCCTCCATGGCTTGAGGGTTCCCCGCCCATTGAACTTGCCAACCACGGGCTTTCAACTCAGAGGCAACGCTCAAACCGGGGAAAATATGGCCACCAGTGCCGCCCGCAACAATCAATGCCATTCTTTGTGGCCTAGTCATGTTGTGCCTCCCCGCATCATGGTTCGGTTTTCATGGTCAATGCGAAGTACGAGTGCCATGGCAACACAGGTGACAAGAATTGCTGAACCGCCATAGCTCATCAATGGCAAAGTAAGGCCCTTGGTGGGTAAAACACCCAAATTCACACCCATGTTGATAAAGCACTGAACCCCAATCCAGATACCCACACCCTTGGCAACAAGGCCGGAAAATGTGCGTTCCAGTGCAATTGCCTGAGTACCTATGGCAAAGCATCGCTTGACGATATACATGAACAGCAAAATAACCACTGTTACACCCACGAAACCAAGCTCCTCACCAATTACTGCGAGTAAAAAGTCAGTGTGGGCTTCTGGCAAGTAATGCAACTTTTCGACACTGCCACCCAACCCCACACCCAATACCTCGCCGCGGCCAAATGCGATCAGGGAGTGCGAAAGTTGGTAGGCCTTGTTCAAGGCATTGTCTCCTTCCCAAGGGTCAAGGTAGGCCAACAAACGGGCGCGTCGATAATCACTGAACGCGATCAACAATGCAAATGCGGCACTCAGTGCAAACAGCACCCCAAAAAATACCCGCGCATTGATACCACCTAAAAACAGGATCCCGAACACCACCGTGACTATCACGATAAATGCACCCATGTCAGGCTCGAGCAAAAGCAGCATACCCACCAGGAACATGGCCATGAACATGGGGAACAAGACCTTCCCGAAACGCTGCATATAGGCCTGTTTGCGTACGGTATAATCGGCGGCATAAATAATTGCGCACACCTTCATTAATTCAGAGGGCTGAATGTTCAACACATACAGCGACAGCCAGCGCCGGGCACCATTAACCTCTTTGCCAATTCCAGGAATCAACACCAGAATCAACAAGGCGATACAACACAAAAATACCAATGGCGCCAACTCTTGCCAGGTTTTCATTGGAATTTGAAAAACACAGAAAGCCGCTACAAATGCCACGGCAATCGACACGGCATGCCGAACTAAAAAATGTGTGGTTTGATATTCGGCATATTTATTGGAGTCGGGCAAAGCAACAGTGGCTGAATACACCATCACAAGCCCAAGAAACAGCAGCGCCAAAACAGCCCAAAGCAACCCCTGATCAATCGCTTGGGACACAGCAGGTCCTCGATTGACCTTGTACATTGAAGAAGCAGACAAACCACCGCCAGCAGCTGTTGCTGGAATCAGGCTTTTGAACTGCATGTCGTTCTGATCTTTCTTGCTCCACTTGCCTAGCATGGCTGCCCCCTGTCCGCCGCAATGGCTCGAACGGCATCCACAAAAACCTCGGCACGGTGCACATAATTCTTGAACATGTCCAAGCTCGCGCATGCGGGGCTCAACAACACACAGTCACCTTCGCGGGCTTTGCTGGCTGCTACCAGTACAGCATTCTCCAAAGAGTCGGCTTTCTCACAAGGTACTTGAGCAGCCGCAAGAGCGCTGATCATTTTGTCAGCGTCTTTGCCGATCAACACCACATGCTTGCAATAATTCGACACTGGCTGCACCAAAGGAGAGAAGTCTTGTCCCTTGCCATCACCGCCAGCAATTAACACTGTTGGCTTGGCCAAGCCATTCAATGCAGCAACTGTGGCCCCAACATTCGTGCCCTTGCTGTCGTCGAAATAATCCACACCATCGATTTGAACCACATGCTGAACACGGTGTGGTTCGCCTTGGTAGCTGCGCAAACCATGTAGCAACTTAGCCATTGGAAGCCCCAAGCCCTGGCACAACGCCAAGGCAGCCAACGCATTGCATGCGTTATGCAAGCCCACCACTTGTAAGGCCTCGGTCGGCATCAACAGTTTTTGACTGGGCTCCACTTCCTCTTGCTTCTTGCGCCGATTAGAAGTTGATGCCTCCAGATCTCCAACCATTTGAGTCAGCCACAACATGCCGCCTTCCCGAACAAGGCCAAAGTCACCGGCATTTACAGGTGCGCTTGTGCCGAAAGTAATCACTTCGGTGGCAGCGGGTAAACTCGCCTTGGCCACCAAATCATCATCCCGATTCAACACACACACACTGTTTTCTGAAAAAATTCGAAACTTGTCTTGGGCGTACTCCTGCATATCAGCGTGCCAATCAAGGTGATCTTGCGTAATGTTGAGCACCGTTGAGGCATCAAACTTCAAACGCTTGGTCCAGTGAAGCTGAAAACTGGATAACTCGAGCACCCACACATCGGGTAAATCATCTGACTCAAGCTGTCCACGCAAAGCATCCAAAGCGGCAGGACTGATATTTCCTGCGGCCACTGCTTTCTTCCCGGCGAATTGCGCAAGGCATTGCACCATTCGCGTCGTAGTTGTTTTGCCGTTTGTACCAGTAATACCGACAACTTGCGGTTTGTAATTTTTTTGTTGATGCAAGGCGGCCAATGCATCGGCAAACAAATCAAGTTCAGAATCTACAACGGTGCCGTGTGCCAAAGCCTGCGCCAATACCTCAACCATTAGCGGGTGGGACGGTGGCAGACCTGGCGATACAACAACACGGTTGAAGTTCCAGTTTAAATCGCTCGCAGAATTGAATACACGCACATCGGCCTGAATGGATTGCAACTCCTGCAAACCAGGCGGGGTTTCACGCGTGTCGATCACAGTCAATCGGGCGCCCTGCGCAAGCGCCCAGCACGCGCAAGCCAAGCCAGACTCACCGAGCCCAACTTGCAAAACCGATTGATCCAGAAGCAGATTCATTGTTTCAACTCAATTTAAATTCAACGCAGTTTTAACGTGGACAAACCGATCAACACGAGGATCATTGTGATGATCCAAAACCGGACCACCACCTGGGTTTCCTTCCATCCACTTAGCTCATAGTGATGGTGCAGTGGCGCCATTCGGAATACCCGTTTTCCGCCGCTGTACTTGAAGTACAAAACCTGAATCATCACCGAGAGGGTTTCAGCCACAAACACGCCACCCATAATGAACAACACCACTTCCTGGCGAACAATCACGGCCACCGTTCCCAGCGCACCGCCGAGCGCAAGCGCGCCCACATCGCCCATGAATACCTGTGCCGGGTAGGCGTTAAACCACAGGAAAGCCAAACCAGCACCAGCAATTGCAGCCAGGAAAACAGCAAGTTCGCCGGCGCCAGGAATGTATGGAAGCAACAGGTATTTGGAATACACCGCATTGCCAGCCACGTACGCAAAAATTGCCAGTGCCGAGGCCACCATCACTGTGGGCATAATCGCCAGACCATCCAGGCCATCGGTCAAATTCACTGCATTGCTGGTTCCCACGATTACAAAGTAGGTCAATGCGATAAAGCCCCATACACCGAGGGGGTAGCTAATCGACTTGAAAAAAGGAACGATTAGATCTGCATTGTTGGGTAGGTGCATTGAAAAACCACTTTCTACCCAAGCCACAAATATATCCAGCACTTGCTGACCGCTTTGTGCAGACACAGCGAACGCAAGATAAAACGCGCAGATTAAACCCACCACGCTTTGCCAGAAGTATTTCCATTTCGCAGGCAAACCCTTTGGGTTGCGGTACACCACCTTGCGGTAATCGTCCACCCATCCAATCCAGCCGAAACCGAAGGTGACCAGCATGACGACCCATACGAAACGATTGGACAAATCGGCCCACAACAAAGTTGAAATACCAATACCAATCAAAACCAGGGCACCGCCCATGGTGGGTGTACCCGCTTTGGCCAAATGGGTTTGAGGACCATCGTCGCGTACAGATTGACCAATTTTGTATTGGGTTAACTTGCGAATCACCATAGGCCCAGCAACCAGACCTACCAGCAACGCAGTGGCACAAGCCAGCACAGCGCGCAAGGTGAGGTAATTGAAAACACCAAATGCGCGAATGTCTTGCGCAAGCCATTGGGTTAGCTCAAGAAGCATGTTTAGCCTCCCCTGAATGATATTGAACCAGCGCTTGCACCACCCGTTCCATTTTCATGAAACGAGAGCCTTTGACCAGCACAGACCAGCGGCCTTGCTTTGTTGTATTCATGGTGCTTTCTATCAAGGTTTCTATGTTCTCAAAATGTGTTGCACCCTCACCGAAGGCCAACACTGTGTTCGTGGTTGCATCACCCAAGGCGTACAGATTTTTAACCCCTACCTGTTTTGCAAAACGCCCCACCTCGGCGTGGTACTCATCCGACTGATCACCCACTTCACCCATGTCACCCAGCACAAGCAAAGTGCCGCCCGCCAGCTGCCCCAGCACTTTGCTTGCTGCGTTGACGGAATCCGGGTTGGCGTTGTAGCTGTCATTGATCAACAACATGGATGACGTATTCAGAGCTATTTGCAAGCGCCCGGTCACAGGCTGAAAAGCATTCAAACCGGCCTGGATTGCTGCAGGCGCGCAGCCAGCAGCGTGTGCAGCCGCAGCTGCTCCCGCTGCGTTGGCATAGTTGTGCTCACCAATAAAGTGAGGCTGTAATTCAATCTGTTTGTCCAAAGCCATCAACACAGCGGTGGATTGCTCAGAATCAGCTTGAATGGGCAGAACTTCGAAATCAGCACCTGGACCAAAACGCAAGGTACTTTTCCCGGTTGACAGCGCTTGCCAGCAAGCATCAAATTCATCACTGACAGGAAACACAGCACAACCATTGGGCGGCAAATGGGTAAACGCACTTCCATTTTCCTGGGCAACCGCCAACACGGTTTTCATGAACTCCTGGTGCTCGCGCTGTGCGTTTGTCAACAGCACCACGTCGGGTTTCACCAACCCCGCAAGGTAATCAATTTCGCCAGGGTGGTTCATACCCATTTCGATCACAGCCATTTTGTGCTCGGCACGCAGTTTCAGCAGCGTTTGTGGCACTCCAACTTCATTGTTTAAATTGCCTGCGGTCACAAGTACTTGCTCTTGCCCGCACTGGGCTTTACAAATACTTCCCAGCATTTCCTTGCTGGTGGTTTTGCCATTGCTACCCACCACAGCCAATACTTTTAAATCAAATTTTTGCCGCCACGCACTGGCTAAAGTGCCAAAGGCTACGCGAGTGTCCTTCACCACAAACTGGGCAATCGGCAAATCAAGTTCGCGATTGGTCACCAAAGCAGAAGCACCTGAATTCATCACCTGCTCAGCAAAATCATGTGCATCAAATCGTTCGCCAATCAGGCATACGAATAGATCACCCTTTTCAACCAAACGACTATCGGTTTGAATAAGCCGAACATCGCCAGACAGCGATTGCGTAGCCTGGCTTAACGGCTTGATTAGTTGCTTGCTTAATGCGCTTGCGATATGCGCAAAATCCCAATTCAATTCAAGCATGAGCACCTCGCTTGCCAAGGGCAAACTCGGCACACTGTGCATCGGAATGTGCAATCACCCGCGTACCAATGGTTTGAGTGCTTTCATGTCCTTTACCTGCCAACAACACCACGTCGCGAGCGCTTGCTTTGAAAATTGCAAATTCAATTGCAAGCATGCGATCAACTTCAACATGTATTTTGCCCAGCTCAGGCCTATCAATGCCTGTGCAAATTTCTTGCAGAATGCTTTCAGGATTCTCGCTGCGGGGGTTGTCAGAAGTGATCACCACAAAATCCGCTTTGGCAGCAGCCACAGCACCCATTAAAGGTCTCTTGCTTCGGTCACGGTCTCCACCACAACCAAATACCACCCAAAGCTTGCCTTGCCGCTTATTGGCAAAAGGGCGAAGTGCCAGCAGGGTTTTTTCCAGTGCATCAGGAGTATGTGCATAATCAACAACTACCGCTGGTTCGCCTTGAATGTGCTGCATGCGACCGGGTGCTGGAGTTACCACTGCCAGTGCATTTCCAACCTCACTGGCGCTGTACCCCAGGCGAACCAAAGTAGCAAAAACCAAAGCCATATTGTCGGCATTGAATTCACCAATAATTGGTGTATCAATTTGGGTGTTTGCACCATTCATTTTCAGCTCAATTCGCTGACCCTTTTCCTGAGGGTTAACCTTCAGGATCTGACATTCGGATGTGTCAGCATGGCCCACGGCGGCACACTCAATGTTTCTGCGCTGAACGTTTGCCAAAAACTCCATTCCGAACTCATCGTCCGCATTCACCACCGCCAAACGCAAGGTTGGCCATCCCGCCAAAATCATTTTGGAACGGGCATAGGCAGCCATATCTCCGTGATAATCAAGGTGGTCCTGAGACAAATTGGTGAGTAGCGCAACATCTATGCTGACACAAGCCAATCTGCGCTGCTCGAGTCCAATCGATGAAGCTTCGATGCACACGGTGTCAAAACTGGCCGCCCTCAATTCATGCAACAAGTGATGAACGCCAACTACATCAGGCGTAGTCAAGCCACTGTGGGGCTTTAACTGATCAGGCTCACCGTAACCCAGCGTGCCTATTACCGCCGCTTTTTTACCCAGTTGTTTTAGGGCCTGCGCCAACCAGCGGGTGACCGTAGTTTTTCCATTAGTGCCTGTGACCGCAATAATTGTCATGGCATCACTGGGTGTTTCGTAATATCCGAAAGCCAAATCAGCCAACATTGTTTTCAGATGCAACACAGGCAATACACTGGCGCTTTGGTAAGATCGGCCGTCATCATAATCAACCAGCACAAGACCACACCGCTGCTCACGCAGTAAGTCATCCGCCAAATTACGTGGATCAAATTTTTCACCAGGCACAGCGAGAAACACGTCACGGGGACCTGTCAAACGACGATGATCAGTAACAAGTCCCGAGCAGTCTGCATAGAAACCACGCTCGTGGAGCTCAGCCAATACCTCTGACACTGAATGCAGGTAAGCGCTAATCATAGGCGACTCCCTGCAGTGCCAGGTGCAGCAACAAACTTTCGCAATTGTTCGGTAGATTCGATCGCGTCAGGCTGCACATTCAAACGGGTCAACACGCTTTTTGTAATTGTCGAGAAAACTGGTGCGGCAACCAAACCACCGTAATACACGCCTCCCTTGGGCTCATCGACCATAATGGCAACAATCACACGCGGATCGGACACAGGCGCAAGACCAACATAGGAAGAAACATATTTGTTTACGTAACGGCCACCTTCTTGTTTGTGAGCCGTACCAGTTTTGCCTGCAACCCGATAGCCTTGTACCTGGGCTTTGATCGCAGTTCCTTCGGGCCCAGACGCCAACTCAAGCATATGCAACATACTGTCGGCGACTTTCTCGCTAATTACGCGATGCGACACTATGGCATCCTGGGGACCACGCTTAACGAGAGATGCAGGAACAAAATGCCCCTTGTTCGCAAAAATTGTGTAGGACTGCGCCAACTGAATCAAAGACACAGAAATGCCATGCCCATACGACATGGTAGCCTGCTCAATCGGACGCCATTTATTCCAAGGACGCACTCGGCCAGCCACCGAACCTGGGAATGCAATCGAAGGTGTTTGCCCGAATCCAAGTAAATTAAAAAAGTCCCAAAGATCTTTTCTCTCCAGTTCCAACACAATTTTGGAAGTACCCACATTGCTGGACTTCTGGATAATTTCCTCAACCGTCATCACGCCATGCGGCTTTGTGTCAGTCACGGTGGCTGGACCAATCGAAAACCGTCCGTTACCAGTGTCAATTCTCGTACTGGCTTTGACCTTACCTTGATCCATGGCCAAGGCCACACCAAAAGGCTTCAACGTTGAACCAGGCTCAAACATGTCCGTGAACACACGGTTGCGCAATTTTTCGCCATGCAACTGTCCCCGGTTGTTGGGGTCGTATGTGGGAATATTGGCCATCGCCAGTAACTCACCGGTTTTTGCATCCAGTACCACGGCTGCCGCAGCTTTTGCCTTGTGTTGTTCAACTGCTTTTTTCAATTCAGACAGCACGATGTACTGCACATCTGCATCCACGGACAACACCAAATCCTGTCCGTTCACGGGTGGCCTCAACTCCCGGATGTCTTCAATCACGTTGCCCAATCGATCGCGCAGCACGTTTCTCTCGCCATCCTCACCGGTCAATCGATCATTGAATGCAAGCTCAACACCCTCCTGGCCTTTGTCCTCAATGCTAGTAAAACCGACCAAATGCGCCATGGTCTCACCTTGGGGGTAATACCGTTTACTCTCTGTAACAAAGCCCAACCCTGGAATCTTTAGCGCTTTGGCCTTTGCCGCAACATCGGAATCGACCTGGCGATCCAGGTAAACAAAAGCGCGCTTGCTGTCTTTGCGCATCTGGGCAATCATTCGGTCTGGCTTCAAACCCAGTATTGAAGCAAGTTTGCGCAAATCTTCATCTTTTGCATCACCAATACGTCGGCCGTCATACCACACGCCGTGGGCAGGAACACTCTGCGCCAAAACCACCATATTGCGATCAAGCAAGCTTCCTCGACTGGCCTGAAGCGGCAAGGTACGCTCCAAACGCTTGGCCCCCTGCTCCTGCAAAAAGTCGTTGGAAATAATCTGCAAATATGCGGCGCGTGCAATCAAGCCACCAAAAGCCAGTGAGATGCACACCAAAACAAAACGCGACCGCCACGCAGGCAATCGCATTTCAAGCAATTCTGATCCACCAAAACGGACAGCTTTACTCACGTTGAAAGCCCCCCTCCATCGGCATGAACACAACCGCACCTTGAGCCGGTGGACTCATGTCCAAACGGGTCCGCGCAACCTCATCCACACGCTCACCTTTGGCCAAAGCCACCTGCTGCAATTGCAAACGGGTAAATGCCACTTCAATCTGGTGCTCTGCCTGCCGTTCTTGGCCAAGCTCAACAAACAAGGTTCGCGCAGCATGCTGCTGCTCAACCACCAACATGGCGCAAAAAATAACCAACCCAAGCAACAGGATATTCAAGCGCCCCATGAGCCCCCTCCTTCTGCGGCAGGCCACTCGGCCAGCTTCTCAGCGACGCGTAACACCGATGAACGGGAACGTGGGTTCAACTCACACTCTTCTTTGCTGGGTTTAATCCGATCCAGCTTTTTCATCAAGGGCATGGGCTCGGGCAGGGGCAGCTTGCGCAAGCGGGCATCCTGTTGCGATTTTGGATTCGCCAGTTTCTCGATAAACTGCTTCGTAATTCTGTCTTCAAGCGAATGAAAACTGATCACTGCCAACCTGCCCCCTACCTTCAATCTTTTAAAAGCAGCGGTTAAACCTTGTTCGAGCTGCGCAAGCTCCTGGTTGACGTGAATCCGTAAAGCCTGAAAGGTGCGCGTTGCAGGGTCTTGGCCCGGCTCCCGCGTGCGAACTGCCCCTGCCACGATCTGGGCAAGGTCGAGTGTTGTAGTGATCGGCCGCTCCGCGCGGCGAGCAACAATCGCTGTTGCAATCTGAACAGCAAACCGTTCTTCCCCATAATTCTTTATCACCTCTTTGATTTCCCGAGCATCGGCCCGAGCAAGAAAATCGGCCGCCGACTCTCCAGTCTGCGGATCCATGCGCATGTCCAATGGACCATCCCGGCGGAAACTGAAACCTCGCTCAGCCTGATCAATTTGGGGTGATGAGACACCAATATCCATCAACACCCCATCCACCTGATCGATACCCAATGAATCAAGCGCGAAATCGAGATCTGCAAACGCGCTGCGAATACCCCGAAAACGGGAGTCATTGATGTCGTCCATGGCCTGAATGGCTTGAGGGTCGCGATCAAGCGCCACAAGCCGGCCTTGTGCAGAGAGTTTTCCGAGCAAAGCGCGGCTGTGCCCGCCACGACCAAAGGTGCAGTCGAGATAAAGCCCGTCAGGCTTGTGCAACAGGGCGTCAACCGTGGGCTGAAGAAGCACGGGAATGTGTTCATGGGTACCCACCTTCAGAAACTGAATTCGTTCAGTGATTCAGGCATGCCCGCGGCAACTGCCTTTTCCTCTTCCACCTTCAACAGCGTGGAATCCCAAATTTCGAAATGACTGCCCATGCCCAACAGCATCACGTCCTTGCTCAATGAAGCCGCCTCCCGCAACTCTGGCGACACCAGAATGCGCCCCGCTGAATCAATTTCAACATCGGTTGCAAAGCCAAGAAAAATGCGCTGCCAAGGACGAGCAGACATGGGCCAGGCGGCAATTTTTTCCCGATGCTGCTCCCAAACCGGACGCGGAAACATCAACAGACAGCCGTTGGGGTGTTTTGTAAGCGTCAAGGCTCCCTCGCACTGCATTTGCAGCGCATCACGATGCTTCTGCGGCACATTCATGCGCCCTTTTGCATCCATCGATAAGGAAGAACTGCCCTGATACACGCGAATTAATTTCCCACAAAATCACACAAATCCCCACGAATCACCACTTTACGCATTATGAAATGGGTGGTCAAGCAGTTCTCTAGGGAAAACGCTTTACAACCAAGGACTTAGAAGTACTTTGGAGAAAATATCGAGGCAAAAATCGCTGAAAAAATAAGACCATAAAGACAACACTGAAAGTAATGTCTTAAGAGCAGTCGCCGAAGATTAAATTGTGATGAAGAGATGTAGAAAGCGCGCCTGTAAGCCGGATTCTGTTCAATGGCTTTTCAGCCAAAGTGACAGTCATTCCTCTAGGCTGAAAATTGCTCTTCAGCTCAAGCCACCTACCCGCGCGCTCGGGGAGCACCGTTGACGCCCGAAAGCGCCTGCGCGCCTATTTGGTGTTGCTCCAAGTGGGGTTTACCTAGCCAGCCTTGTTGCCAAGCCTGCGGGGGTCTCTTACACCTCCGGTTCGCCCTTGCCTGTGAAAGTTGCCTTTCCATCGGCGGTGTGTTTTCTGTTGCACTTTCCGTCGCCTTGGGTTTTGTTTCCAAAACCGTATAACGCCTGGTCGTTAACCAGCACCGTGCTCACTGGAGTCCGGACTTTCCTCTCCCTGAAGTTCAGGCAGCGACTGTCCGACGCACTTTCCGGGAACAAGTGTAGACCCATCCCAAACAAAAGCCAATCTTTCATGAAATGAAGAATGCCTGCGTGTTGGCTTCGCGCGATAAACAGAGCAATCATCATAAAAACCCGGCGCTTCGGAATCTGGAAACCAGCCCGGAATTCCCATCACAGGCAAAGGACTCAAATTGCCAGGGTCTCGCAGATGCTCAACAACCAACAGCAACAATTGCTGCAATTCAGAAAGGCTCATGTCAAGCGATTGCACCTGAACCGGCACCACTTTCGCACACAAACCTTTGTAGGGCCTGCTCATCGAATCGAGCAAACCATGCCCGAACAAGAGCACCTTGGTCCCAACACGCCAGCTATCGCGCTGCTTAATCAGCAACGTGCGCCAGTCGTGATGCAGCAAAGCCTCGCAAAGCGACCACTCGGTGGTTAAAAAAAGCGCACCACTTTCGTCAAACAAAGTCAGCGTATCCCGCAAACGGCTGCGGCCATTGGCGGGCAAACAGCCAGGCAGCACTTCACGCTTGTTTGCATCCTCAATGTGACTTGAGTTAATCAGCTGCTTTACTTTGGGAAAAGCGAGCCACACCAGGCCGTTGTACCAATCGTGGGAAATATCTCGCGTCGGAATATAGCCAGTGTGAACAAGTCGCTCGTACTCAAGTGCACCCAAGCTATCACTGGAACCTACAAACTCGGGTACAAGTTCTGCAGACTCACCGCGCAACTGATTCAAACAGCGCGAAACCACACCAGCCTGATCAACGGGAAAATCAAAGTGAGCTAAATATTCCCCATAAGGCCACAGCCAAGGCGCGTTGTTTGAATCAGCCACGGGCTATCACCGAAGCCGGGTGACTGTCCAATCCAGCACCTCACCAGCACGCAAAGGCACAATGCCGCTTTCTGTCACAAACGGCAACCTCTGGGGCACTTCAAATGGTTTGCGCCGCAGCTCGAACACACCCTCATTCACGGGAAAACCATAAAAGGCTGGGCCATTTAGACTGCAAAATTTTTCAAACAATTCGGTATTTTCCAACGCACCCATTTGTTCAAAAGCTTCTGCATACATGGCCATTGCATAGGGAGCAGAATAACAACCCGCACAACCACACGACATTTCTTTCAAATGCTTTGCATGCGGCGCACTGTCGGTACCCAAAAAGAACTGGGGCAAGCCACTAGTGGCTGCCTTCAACAATGCCTGGCGATGAACTTCGCGCTTCAGTACGGGCAAGCAATACCAGTGGGGTTGTAAACCACCTTTGAACAACGCGTTTCGGTTGTAAAGCAAATGCTGCGGAGTGATAGTTGCTGCCAGCAATAGTCGGCCCTGCGCATCACGACCAGAATTCTCGGTTACAAAAGTAGCAGCCTGCTCAGTGGTAATGTGCTCAAACACCACACGCAAATTTGGAAACTGCTGGCGCAAGGGCTTCATCACTGTTTCTACAAATGCGGCCTCACGATCAAACACATCCACATCAGCATCCGTAACCTCGCCGTGAACCAGCAAAGGCAAGCCATGTTCTTCCATGGTTTTCAATACAGCCGCGCACTGGCCCAATAAATCGGAAACACCCGCTTCGGAATTTGTAGTTGCACCCGCAGGGTATAGCTTCACAGCCCGTACAACACCACTGCGGGCCGCTTTCGCAATTTCCTGCGGACTTGTTGCACCGGTCAGGTAAAGCACCATCAAGGGCTCGAAGAGGCGCATCACCGCCTGCTCTTCCAAAGAGTGGGCACCTGACTGGCAAGCCTTTTCAATTGCATCCAGAATACGCTGACGATAAGCAACAGCCTGATCAACTGTGGTCACAGGCGGCTTCAAATTGGGCATCACAATTGCGCGCCGAAAATTCAGCGCTGTGGCCGCCACAACGTGCTCAAGTGCCTCGCCATCGCGAAGGTGCAAATGCCAATCATCGGGTGGAGCAATCTGAATAGTCTGAATCATCGGGGCAGGGAAAAGTTGGAAACACCTCAATATTTTACCTTAGGCAGATTGCCCGCAAACCCTCAAGGCTTACCGATCAAAATAATCCTCAAATCGTTCACGTTCGTCATGGTGGGCCCTGTCATCAACAAACGATCCAGGCGCTTGAAGTAGTCATAACTGGTGTGTTGATCCAAATGCAGCTGCGGCGCAAGCTTGGTCGCCTTGCACAATTGCCTGTCGCCGGGTAACAGAAAGGCACCAGCATGCCCGCCAATCCCGTCAATGCCATCGGTGTCTGCCGCTATCGCTGCAACATCCACTGGCGCATTCAAATCTCGAAGGTAAAAAGCCAGTGCAAGTAAAAACTCGGAATTTCGTCCACCTCGCGCCTGCCTCAACTGGGCATCATTCAAAGTAACCGTGCATTCGCCACCGCTGATAATCGCCAGTGGTGCGGCCGGCCAGCCTCCTTGGCCCATCGCCGCCTGCCTGGCAATTGCGGCATGCACCCGCGCCACATCCCTCGCCTCACCCTCAAGGGTGTCACCGAGGTTCAACACCTTGTAGCCCTTGCCCTCAAGGTGTTGAGTTACGGCATTGAGCGATTTCAAATTACTGGCCAGCAAGTGGGTTCTTACCTTGCGAAAAACCAGTGAACTGCGGTTCGGCGTATCCGGTATCGCACCTTTGACCCCTTTTTCAAGATACCGGGCAATCGAGTGTGGCACCTGAACAGCCCAACGCTTGATCACCTCCATGGCATCATAAAATGTACTTTCATCCGGACTGAAAGGACCCGATGCAATCGATGAGGGGTCATCCCCCGGCACATCCGATATCAACAACTGAAACACGGGCGCGCGACAAACTTGGGCCAACTGTCCCCCCAAAGTTTGGGTCACATGTTTGCGCACAATGTTCATTTCATCGATCGGCGCCCCACAAGCCAACAGGGCACGATTTAGCTGCTGCAAGTCAACAAAAGGAATTTCACGCACCGGCACACTCAGCAAACTTGAACCGCCGCCCGACACCAAAGCAATCACCGCATCATTGCCGGGTACCTCCGAAATGGCTTTGTGCAGCCTGCGCGCAGCGCGCTGACCATCCTCATCTGGAACAGGGTGTGCAGCCTGGACTACTTCAATGGTCGAAGTTTTCAATGCATGTCCACGCCGGGTTACAACAAACCCCTGCAAATTTTCCGAAGATCCGACTACACCCTCAAGTGCCTTGGCCATTGAGGCAGCCGCCTTGCCTGCGCCAAAAACCCATACCCGCTTGCGCTCGGGAGCCAATTGGTTCAACCAAGGCATGACTTGCTCCTGCCAGGCTTGCTGCAAAGCTTGCTCAGGCTGTGCTGCTAAAACGCCCACGTCAAAAACCTCGGTTAAAAGGCCTTTATAAAAATCATCCTTCTCAGACATGAAAAGTCTCTTAAAATAAAAATCAATTAATCAACAATTCACCAATTAAACCATGTGTCAATTGCTCGGCATGAACTGCAATACCCCAACCGATATTCAATTTTCATTCGAAGGCTTCGCAAAGCGTGGTGGCCTCACAGACGAGCATGCCGACGGTTGGGGTATCGCGTTTTTCGAAGGCTCTGCTGCGAGATGTTTCATTGATCACCGCCCCGCCTCAGATTCTCCGGTGGCTGAATTGATACGGAATTACCCGATCCGCTCCTACAACGTGATATCCCACATTCGCAAAGCCACTGTTGGTCAGGTCAAACTCCAAAACTGCCATCCTTTCATCCGAGAACTTTGGGGACAGGCTTGGGTATTTGCACACAACGGAGATTTAAAAAACTTCGATCCAGCGCTTCAAGGCGACTTCTTACCCATCGGAGAAACTGACAGCGAACTTGCATTTTGCCTACTGCTGCAAACCCTGAAAAACGAATTTGGCTATCGCACTGCCAACAACCGCCCCAGTGTTGAGGAAATTGATAAAGTGCTTCGGCCGGTGTGTTCCAAAATTGCGGAACACGGCACATTCAACATGCTGCTGTCCAATGGACAAGCCATGTATACACATTGCTCCACCAAACTTGAATACATCGTTCGCGCACATCCGTTCAAGGCAGCGCATTTGGTCGACTGCGATCTTCAGGTGGATTTTGGCGCCGTAACCACAAAAAACGACAGGGTTGCTGTAATCGCAACTGCCGCACTTACGAATGACGAAATATGGACCCCCTACGAGCCACTCTCATTTGTGGTGTTTGAGGATGGACGCCCCGTACTCAAAAACGGTCAGAGCCTTCTTTCATGAACAATCGAAATCAAAGGACAAAGGCTCACCTTGCTGCAACTCGTTCAACAACTTTTCACGCTGTTCGCGAGAGTATTCGCCCAAAACCCTGGTGGCGGAATAAAACCGTGGAAAATTTTGATCACACAGCAAATACAAGGCTTTGAACGCGGGCACATATTGAGTGTACAAGCCCGACACGCCCAACTTTGCATTATTCAAATCTACAGCCATAAAGCGGTCATAACCATCCCATCCACCCCAAGACTGCTTTAAATCGGCGTAATCAGCCAATAATTGCTTGAAACGCAAGTCCTTCAACTTTAAAACCTGTGACTTATCCAGCTTGTTACTGTTTTCATAAATAGCTTCCAGATCGTTGCGCGCCACTGCCAACATTTGCCTGAATTCGCTACGGCGCGAGTCGAATGTTTCATATTGCACCGTCAAAGCCTCCCTACCTGGTTGCGCAAGCCAGGCAAGCACTCCCAATTCCTCCACTGCTGTAGCAAAACTTTCGTTAAACATCGTGTCGTCAGCAATATAGACCACCTGATGGGCCAACTCATGAAAAATCAGCCTAGCCAGTTCACCAGCCGGATAATTCACGAAAGTATTCAAAACCGGGTCTGGCGTAAAACCCAAGGTAGAATAAGCCGGTACCCCTAACACCGCCACATCCAAGCCCTTTTTACGCAATGAATCAGCAAGGGCCATTGCACTCGATTCAGAATAAAAGCCTTTGTAAGAAATACAGCCGAGCAAGGGAAAACACCAGGTTTCCAGCATGAGCCTGTCAGGCTGGGAGGCCACAACATTCCACACCGCGTAGGCGCGATTTAAATCTGCATAAGTCCTGTAGCTTCGATTGTCTGGCAAGCTCAGGTGATCAACAGAAAACTGTCGAATTTCCTCTACATATCGCAACTGAGCTCGCAATTTTTCCGAAATATGGGGTTGTGATAACACCTCATCAATGTCTTCGGCTGCCGCCAAAACACGCAAGTGCCCTGTGCTTGCCTGCCAAAAATAGGCGCCCGTACTGCAACCATTCAACAGGAAGGTACACAACAACAGCATCAAAACAGACAAGGCATTTCTTTGCATCATTCTTGATCAAACTCGCACTAAGAACACTCATAGTAAAGCACGGTCATTGCCACAATCAGCAAAACCTGCGATTCTTAATGCCTGTACTAACCAGCGAAGTTTGTTGTGACTCCTAGCAAAATTGAATCCTGGGTCAATACCCGTCGAGACATCCATGCACACCCCGAATTGCGTTATGAAGAGAATCGCACAGCGGAAATTGTCGCCAAGCGACTAGCTGCGCTTGGATTCCAAGTAGAAACCGGAATAGGACAAACAGGGGTGGTTGGCCTTATTCACGGAAGGCAGGGGCCAGGAAAAATGATCGGCTTGCGCGCTGATATGGACGCCCTGCCTATACAGGAGCGCAATCAGTTCCCGCATGCCTCCCGCCACCCGGGAAAAATGCATGCCTGTGGCCACGATGGCCATGTGGCCATGCTGCTGGGTGCAGCACAAGAAATAGCTGAAAATCCGAATTTCAGGGGTAGTGTAGTTCTTATTTTTCAACCCGCAGAAGAAGGTGGAGCTGGCGCCCAACGCATGATTGACGATGGGCTGTTTCAGCGTTATCCGGTCGATGCCGTATTCGCCATGCACAACTGGCCAGGCTTGCTCGAAGGTGAGTTTGCTGCACATACAGGTTCAGTTATGGCATCTAGCAATGAGTTTTCAGTAAAAATTCAAGCCAAAGGTGCACATGCTGCAATGCCAGACCTGGGAATTGATCCAGTGGTTATTGCCGCACAGTTGATACTTGCATTCCAGACCATTATTAGTCGAACGTGTAAACCTGTAGAACCCGCCGTGTTGTCGGTTACACAAATTCAAGCGGGTGAGGCCATCAACGTAATACCTGACCATGCAATACTACAAGGCACCGTTCGTACCTTCAGCATTGAAACGCTTGACCTGATTGAACAGCACATGAGAAAACTAAGCACCGAACTTTGTGGAGCTTTTGGTGCAACTGCCACACTCAATTTCGAGCGCCGATACCCGCCCACAATCAACTCGCTTGAAATGGCAGAATTGGCGAAAAGCGCACTTCAAAAAATACCCGATGTAAAAGCAGTTCATACTAATCTTCCCCCCACCATGGGTGCGGAGGATTTTGCATTCATGTTGCAACACAAACCCGGTGCCTATTTATGGATAGGTAACGGCGAGGGTGGTCACCGTACGCATGGGCACGGAATAGGCCCATGCACCTTACACAACCCAAGCTACGATTTTAACGACAGCATATTGCCTTTGGGCGTAAAGGCCTGGCTCGCAATCACGCACGAATTTTTAGAACACTGCTAACACGCACTTTCACTTCACCCGATAAGCCAACAATGCCTCGAATTCGTGTTGTTTAGGACGACGGCCCATCACGAGCAACTCGCCTTTATCAGGAACTAAAGTCAAAGAATAGGCCTGACCACGTTTCTTCAACGGAATCCACGACTTGCCCTGAACAATCATCAACTCATCGAAAGTGTCAGACTCGATCAAAAAACTTTGCATCTTTCGTTCAAGAATCCCATTTACCGGCGCTTGAATTACGCGCAAAGCGTTTGCAGGCAAATCGAAGGTCGATACAAGTTTCAAACGCGAATCCCTTCGCGCCGCATCGACAATTAATCTGGGCTCTAAACCTACAGCTGCCACATACAAGGAGTCATCGGGTAACTTGGTAAACAGTGATTGATTAACTCCAAATGCACGCTGATGACCCAGTTCGTCAGAAGGATCGAAGTGGCTGAGAACAGTTCGTTCAGGGGGAATTAGGAAAAACAGATCACTATGCTGTGATTTAAATCCGTCCCTATCAACAAAGCCTGCTCCCCACGTGGTGTCAACCACCCACCAAACTCCATTAAGGTTTACGGCATTCCATACATGATTGACAGGTTTTCCATCACGATTTGCGGTCGCAGGTCCCCCTTTCACCAAGCCATAAATCGTCTTTACCTCCAAACCTGCCATTTGCATCAAACGGTGAGTTACGTTTGCGTACACAGCACAGCTGCCACCCCCAAGCTTGTGAAGTTTCTCAAGAGAATGTTGTGCGGGATCGCCAATACTACTGGCGAGTCCAGCGTCGTGCTCAAAATGATGTGTAACCCACCGATAGACTAACCACGCCTTTTCCTCGTCAGTGGTCGCTACCGAGAGCAGTGCATTAAGCCTCGACTCTAACTTAGACTTACTGGAAGCCAGCACTTGGTGAAAATGGGAGTTTAACTGCTGATGACGTGAAACGTTTTTAGCCTGAACTTCGCTTGAGAAAACAGAACACCACAGAAATGCAAAAGCACACAGATACAAACAACCTAAACAACGATTCAACTTCAATTCCAAGGTAATTGCTTAAAGAAGAAAGACGATAAAGGAAGAAATATAAAATGAAACTCGAATCCAAGCATCTTGTTGAAAGTAGCTTCGTTCTGGGTGACTAAGAGAAAGAAGATACAAGGAGGAAGATACAACCGAAGCTATTAAGTCGTGATCTATTCGTAAAGTAAATCGATCCATAAAGTAAAAAACCCCGCCTCTGAGTTGAGAGCGGGGTTTTTGGAATTGGAGAGCCTGACGATGTCCTACTTTCACATGCGAATGCACACTATCATCGGCGCTAAGGCGTTTCACGGTCCTGTTCGGGATGGGAAGGGGTGGTACCACCTTGCTATGGTCGTCAGGCAAAGAGGGTTGGCTGTAGGTGCGGTGTTTTGCACAAACTTGTTAGCTAACCAGCGTTGCGGCTGATTGGCTCGATTTGGAACTGATGAGTTATCAGAGACAGCGAATATATGTTGTTGATGCGTGTTGCGGGTATATATCTATTTCAAACAAACTACCTTGAGTTTTTCATGGGTAGATTTACTGTGTTGTTTCATGTGCGTATCTTTTTAAGCAAGGCTCAATGCTATAGAGCCAAGCCGCACGGGCAATTAGTACTGGTTAGCTT